>Ga0080003_1000472_pt1 | contig 26935 bp, 32 predicted proteins | sample JossMetagenome_FD_69206 | JGI IMG/M metagenome (GOLD analysis project Ga0080003, IMG submission 69206) | Hot spring microbial communities from Joseph's Coat, Yellowstone National Park, USA - JC2_E (SPADES assembly) (version 2) | ecosystem: Environmental > Aquatic > Thermal springs > Hot (42-90C)...
AATCTTTAGAAGATATTATTGCAACCCCATTAGCTATTCCATTAATTACAGGTCCCGGCGTTATTACAACTACATTAATATATACATCTGAAAATCTTAATTTAATATATCTATTTTTATCAATGTCTTTAGTATTTTTAGTTTCTTATATAATAATTTATAATAGTACTTTAATATTGGAAAAAGCTGGAAAGAAGAATTTAATTATTCTAAATAAATTGGGGGGTTTAATATTATTAGCAATAGCAATAGATATAATTATATCTGCAATAAAAATGTTGTAAGGATTTTTATTATGTATTTTTGAGTTCTAATTGATCTTATAGCTTTTTATTGTATTTATAAAATCTTCTTCAGACGAATATTTAATTTTTTCTATTTCTTCTTTTATATTTATTAAAAAGTTATTTTTATGTAAAACTGTATTTGTATAACATGATCCGGAATAGTTGGGATCTTTCATTAGCACATAATCTTCTTCATTTTTACATTTTCTTACATTTTCTTCTATAATTTTATGCGCTTCAGGATATCTATCTAACTTATTCATACTCAAATATATTAAATCTCCTGAAGCAGAAGCTGTGTGCTCGTATTCTCCAACTATAGAATGTGAAATCCCATGCCCTATTATAATATCGGAGATAGCTTTTGCTACAGATTCTTCTATATTACTATCTATATATAATGGGTATGTTATTTTATTATTTATGGGTGAATTTAAACCAATAACAGAAGGTCCATTTATTTTTTTAGAACTCAAGTCATCTATTATTCTATCTATAATTCCCCCTAATGGTTTTTTTGCAATATAAACCGTTCTTGTTATTGGATTATAACCCTCGGGAATTCGAATATCTTCCATTGACCATAGATATAATGCTACCATAGGAAATGTAGATAAATATAATGGTAATAAAGAAGGATCTATATAAGAAAGGGCTCCAGTAACGATTGGTGAAGAAAAGACTATAATTGATGGTATATTGCGAAATAACCATGTAGATTTCATTATTTGCAATTTGGGACTTCTGTATTTTATATTATTTTCATAAAGATATTTTGTAATATTTTCAAAACTCTTTTTTATAATGCTATCTAAATTATCGTTTGTATTCATAATTATTAGGTAATAACAGTAAAATATATATTTTTTATTATCCAAAAATTAGTATACTAGAATTGGGTATAATATTTATGATTTTTTAGAATTCTGGGAAGGTATGTTTAATTCATAAGTAAAATAATTTTAATTAATTTTTGATTCTCTAGGATCATATTATAAGAAGTTTAATATTATTAACAATATCATCATTGATAAAAACACTATAAAAAATAATATTTTTACTGTTTAAAGTATTCTTTTAAAAAATGATAACGATCAATTATAAGTTTTTCATATATATCTTTTATTCTTATATTTTCAGGACCATATTTTTCTAAAATATAATATCCAGTATATCTTCCAAGAGAATATGGGTCTTTTCTCATTAGACCTTCTAAAGTTTCAATAAGCTCTTTTTGGGATTTTATATCTTCTGTATTTTTATATGATAATTTGGTAGAATTTAGGGTTTTATAATGTGGATTATATGTATATAAAATTTCATATATCTTCTTATCCAATTTATTATTATCTCTAAGATTTAATTTAAAATACAATAAAGTTTCTAATACTGATGCTATATATTCATTTATATATTTGGGAAGATTTAAACTTCTATTTAAAGTATGTATTATTTCATGTGACATTATTCGTATAAAATATTTTTTTATTATATCTTCATCTGATGACAAATTTTTTGTTGTTGGTGTAATAAGGATTTCAGCACTTACATCGTAAAAAGGTGATAGTGTTTTTGATGTCTTAGACGTTCTATTATGAAAACAAATTTTTTTAACTGTATCATCTAGAGATTCTTTCTCAAGATTATTCTTAGCATCTATTAAACATGGTAAGTTCTCTAAGACTTTCGGTAAATATACATATATTGTATTAATAGAGGGAACATAAAGTGCAGGCGGTGGTGCATTATATGATTTTAGAGAAGAATAAATATTAGATTTTATGTGTGCATAAGCCTTTAATTCTTTAGGTAAAGTTAAGAACTCTCCTAATTTTATTATAAATGAAGATATCAAGTTATCTAAATTAGTTGGATTTATTTCTTTTTTAATTATTTCTAAATTTGCTTTTGGATCAACTTTTATTCCTTCTTCATTTAAATATTCTTTAATTTCTTTATAAGTTTCTTTAATTATTTCTTCTAAATAACTTGTAGCTACCATTATATAATACTCATAATAAAAAATTTTATAGGGTTTACTAACACATTTTTCATATATATTTTCTATATATGAAATTTATGATAATAATCCATAGAAAAACTGGTAAAAAATTTTATATAGTAGATAAGGATAAAGATTTTAATACACATTTTGGGATAATAAAAAAAGAGGATTTGAATAAGGAAGCTGGTAGTATAGTTAAATCACACTTGAATGAGGAATTTTTAATATTGGAAGATAATTTTAATGATTTAGTTAGATATTTAAAAAGAGGACCACAAACAATTCATGAAAAAGATATTGGGTTGTTATATTCATTAGTAAATATTTATCCAGGAATGAAAATTGTAGAAGGAGGAACTGGCTCTGGGATATTAACATCATATTTAGCAAATTCTGTAAGACCAGATGGAAAAGTATATTCATATGAAATTAGAAAAGATTTTTATAATATTGCAAAGAAAAATTTGGAAAAACTAAAATTATTAGATTATGTAGAATTAAAATTAAAAAATATTAATGAAGGAATTGATGAAAAAGATATAGATTTAATAATATTGGATATACCAGATCCTTGGAATACTTTAGATCATATATATAATTCGTTAAAATTTGGTGGATATTTTGTATCTTTTTTGCCAAATATAACATCTGTATTAAAATTATTAGATTCAAATGAAAAATTCTTATTTATTGGAGTATATGAGAATTTTTATAGAAAATGGATGTATGAAAAAGAAAAGGTTTTTAGACCAAAAAATTTAGAATTGGTCCATACTGAATTTTTAGTATTGTTTAGAAAAGTATAAATAATTAAATTTTTAATTTATTTTAATAAGATATAATATATTAAAACTAGTTAAAAACAATCTTCTCATTGCTAAATGTAATATATATCTACTATTACTTTTGATAAATTTGTAAAATATAATAATTTAGGTAAAAAAGTAAAAAATATTTTAACCAAAAAATTTAACTTTCAGAACATTATAATAATAGTATGGTTAAACATCCAAAGAAATTACACTTTGGTCCTGCAGGAGTTCCCTTATCCTCTAAAAAGAGAGATACATTAAGTGGAATTATATATACATATGAAGAATTAAATTTAGATGGATCTGAAATAGAATTTACTTATGGAGTAAAATTAAAAGAGGATGTTGCAAATAATATAAACGAATATATAAAGGATAAAGAATTTATATTAACATGTCATGCTCCATACTATATTAATTTAAATTCTACAGAAGAATCAAAAATAAATAAATCAATAGATATGTTATATAATGCTGCAAGATTATTGTATTTATCTGGAGGATATTCTGTTGTTTTTCATCCAGGTTGGTATTTAAATAATTCAAAGGAAGATACATATAATATAATAAAGGAAAACCTGAAGAAAGTAATAGATAAACTGAGGGATGAAAGTATCGATATTTATGTAAGACCGGAAACAATGGAATTACCAAAAAAATTTGGTGATATAGATGAAATAATAAGATTATCACAAGATATAGAAAATGTTTTACCTGCGGTAGATTTTGCTCATTTAAGATATAGAAGTAATAGAAATGATGTAGATTATTTTAGAGAAGTATTAGATAAAATAGAAAAAGAACTTGGAAGAGATGCTTTAAATAATATGCATATTCATATGTCTGGAATAACTTTAGATAAAAAAGGTACACATTTAAATTTGGAAGAATCTGATATGCCTTGGAAAGATATATTAAGATTATTAAAAGAATATAATGTCAAAGGTGTTGTAATTTCAGAATCTCCAAATATTGAGCAAGATGCAATTAGAATGAGAGATTATTATAAAAAATTAAAGTAAATTTTTTGCCAAATTAATAAATGCTGGTCTTGTTATTAGATATCCTATCCAAACTGTAATTATTACCATAATTGCAAATCCCCTATATAATGATAAACCCGCTACAAATGCCGGGAATACAGATAAACTTTCTAATATAATTGCTAATAATATAATAAACATAGCCTTTTTAATTGCTTTATCCAATCTTTCTGTTTCTTTTACTTCAATATTTTCCCCTTTCTTTGCTCTTAATATTTCTTCAGCAGCAACTAATTGATCATCTATACCTGTAGCAGTTCCAAATATTATACCAATAAATGCTGGAATATCATATGTTTGATGTATTGCAATACCTATTGCAAATGCAATTAAAAATTCGGATGCTAATGTTAACGTAACCAATGCAGGTACTTTTATATTTCTATATACTGCATAAAGTATTGCAAATATGCCAATCAATATTAATAATAGTACTAATTCAAAAGATTTTAATATATAAAATCCAAATATTGGTGGAATTATAGATTCCTGAACAATATTAAATTTCGAAGGTAATTGTCCATTCTCTAATATTATATATAAATTATAAGCCTGTTGATATGCATTATATTGTGCTTGTGTCATAGAATTTCCAGTTCCTGATACTTGAATACTTACTTGTTGTGTGTTTGAACCTTTTAGATTTGCAGCAATTAATAATGTTGATACATTTTGATTATCTAGATAGAATACTATAGGTTCATTTAAATATGCACCTCCGCTTTGTAATACTACAGATAGGTTTTGTGTAGCTTGTGCAAAATTATTAGCAGCTTCTTGTGATAATAATAAGGTGAAATAATATGTACATACATATTGATTACCTGTTGGAGAACATCCCAATAAGCCAGAATATTGTCCTCCGAACAATGGTTTTATATCCGAACCAGTAAATACTGTTGTATTACCAATTTTTGCATAAAATTCTCCCTGACTAATTATATATGGAATTAAATTTCCTTCAGAATATGGTAGTTCTACAATTATATATCCTTCAGATGTTGGATATATATTTATTGATTTAACACCAAAAGAGTTTAATCTATTTTCAATTACTTGTGCTGCAACCGATAATTCTTGAGGATTTAATGGTTTTGAAGAATTTAATATCAATAAATAACCTCCAGCAATATCTATCCCATAAGATATTAAAGAATTTTGTGTTATATTTGTTTCATTTATTAATAATTGATATTGATATGGCTCTAAAACAATATTTCCATTATTTGTACTTATTTGTAAAAATGAGGAATTAATATTATTATATATACAAGTATAATATGAATTCATTGAATTTACTTGACAACCATTTATTGAGTATATATATGTACCATTTGGTAAAATAGCACTAGAAGTAATCTCTACCTTATTATTAGTTAATGCATAAGCATCAAACATCAAAGATACAATAAAAATTATAATAAATATTAGAACTCTCCAATTTTTTATTAATGATTTAATGTCCATATTGATGTTTTATGTAAAATATTTTTATGGTTTTCCCCTTGAATATCCTTTTGTTATTCCCATTGCAATTAGGTGTGCAACTCTAATTGGTTCAGGAATTCTAGAATGTACTGATGTTAATTTAATTATATTTATTACATCATCATATTCTAAACCATAATATTGAAAATATAATGTTCCATATTCAGTTTTATAACTTTTTGGTTCTGGATATTTTTTTAATATTTCTAATCTCTTTTCATAATCTTTTGTATGTTTAACTGCTTCTATAAATTTATTTATATTTGGTTTTTTCCTTACAAAAGATATTATCGGCATGTTTAATTCATTATATAAATATTCAAAATCCATTAAATTAAATCCACCAAAAGATATTCCATTTGTTGCTATTATTCTCAATTCATCATAATGTTTTGTTCTTTTTATCATTTCAATTATTTTATCATTTATATCAAATCCATCTATTTCAATTTTATTTGATAATATCCCATCTATTTGTAATGATCCTCTCATTATAACTCCAACAATTATTGTATATTTATCCTTATTTCTATCAAAATATCCATCATCAATTCCTAATATTCTTATTTCTCTTTTGATATACATTTATTAAAATATTTTTCCCAATCTAATTTAAAAAATATTATACCCAATAAAATAAATGCTATTGAAGAGATTATAGATAATTCTAGTAGAGGTATTTTTAATAGATAACTTACCTTATTTAAAACAAATATTTCGGCATATAATTCTAAAAAAGATTTTAATGTTTTTCCTAGGATTTCTATTAAATAATATTTTAATATACCTATTTTTTCAATTCCAAAAGATAAAAATAATAGATCATCTAATGGAAGAAATGGTAATATAGTTAAAAAGAAAAAAGTTATGTAAAAGTTTTTACTATTTGATATTCTTTTTATGAATAGTAAATTTTTATTGTTCTTTAAAGGTTTTGATAAGAAAATACCAATAATATACATTACAAATCTTCCACTGGATGCTCCTATACCTAAAATAATAGATACTAAAATTATATTATAGATATTTATCCCAATAATTGATAATACTGGTATTGATAATAGAACAAAAGGAGCGCCAAAGAAAGGAAAAGAGTTTAATAAAAATGATTCAAAAAATATATATAATATATAATATATATTCATTCTTCAAATTCTAATATATCTCCAACAGTTATATAATTTTTATTATCATTATTATTTATTTTTTCAGTTAATACTTCTTTTTTAGTTATTTTTATTCCCAATACTTTTTCAATTTTCTTAGCCAAATTTATATCAGGTATAATTTTTTTATTTTCTATTGATTTATATAAACTTTCTTTTATTCCTAACAATTTTGCCATATCTTCTTGTTTTAATTTATGTTCTTCTCTATATTTTATTAATATTTTGTTATAATTTTCATCTATAACTTCTCCAACAAGTTCTTTTATCTCCGCTTTATTTTCTTTTATTATATTTCCATTTTCATCAACAGGTTTTCCATATTTTGAACAATCAACACATACATTTAATATTGTACCTTCTATATATACCTTATATAATTTGTCCGTACTTTTTCCACATAGTTCACATGTTTTCATTTTATTATTTTTATTATTTCATTTTTATATTCTAATGCTATTATAATACCAATCATTATTCCAAAAGATATTGCTGCAGATAATAATAAATAATATAAGGCTTGAACTAATACTGTTGAATTTAATCCTAAATATGATAATGCAATAATTAAGAATAAATATAGTATAGTTCCTTTTACAATTTTTGCAACATTATTCTTTATATTAAATAGATATGCGATAATATCCCCAATAATAATACCAGTAAATATTATTATTATTGCAGTATAGACTAGATTTAGGATATAGAATAAATAGGAATAATAGGGAAGATCTACAACAATTCCCAGTATTAGGAAATATAATAATATATAATATTTTATTAAACCTAAAATTAAATTCGATATATTTATTCCATAAAGTAATTCTGGATTTCTCTTTTGAATTTCGTTTAATTTTATATAATTAAATATAATTTTTAATATAAATATAATAACTTTTGCTATTATATACCCAATTGTAACAAATATTATAAAAATTATAAAGTATGTTGTATAATTTTGGATATTTGATATATATCTTAAAACAGGGTCCCCTATTAACTGGTAAATCTTTAATAATAGTTGACTTATGAAATCCATTAAATTTAATTTAAAAAAACTTTTATAAAAGATAAATAATCATAAATTTTAGGGCCCGTGGCTCAGAGGCTAGAGCGTCCGGCTGATAACCGGGAGGTCGGGGGTTCGAATCCCCCCGGGCCCATATTAAATTCAATGTTTTTATTTTTGTTTCCAATTTATATAGTCAATAATCTTTTGTAAATATAATATAGATATTTATTTTAGATTTCTTCTTTTCTTTGTTTTTCATATAATTCCTTAATTTCTTGTATTGTATTTATATCCTTTTCACTTTTATCCCACCTTACTCTATTAACCCTAGCGAATCTTAATGCAAAACCCGATTTATATTTTGGACTTTTTTGTATTTCATCATATATAACTTCTACAACAATCTTTGGTTTAAACCATACAATTCTTCCTTCTTCCCTTATTTTATATTTTAATAATTCTTTTGTTAACTGAATATATTCATTGTCAGATAATCCCTTGAATGTTTTTGTTACCATTAAGTATTCTCCAGTTTCTTTATCTAATGCAGCTAAATATAAATCTGAAATAAAGTTTTTTCTTCTTCCATGCCCCCATTCTCCTCCAATTATTGCTAAATCTAGCGGTTCTAAATGTCCTTTTACTTTTAACCACGATTTATCTCTTTTTCCAGGAATATATTTTGAATCCAATTTCTTTGCAACAAGACCTTCATTTTTCATATTAATAGATTCTCTAAAGAATTTCTTTGCTTCATTTTCTTTATTTGTAATTATCATAGGAGTTAAATCAATATTTCCTCTAATTTCCTCCAATATTTTTCTTCTATTTATATATTCTTCATTTATTAGTAATTTTCCATCTAGATAAATTATATCAAACAAAAATAATTTAACAGGTATTTCCTTTATATATTTTGAAATTTCATATTCTCTCTTTATTCTTTTTGAAATTTCTTGAAATGGTAATGGTAAGTTTTTATTATAATCCCATGCAACAATTTCTCCTTCAACAACAAATTCATTACTTTTTATATTATTTAATATTAATTCTACTATATCTGGAAAGGGTTTTGTTACATCTTTTAATCTTCTAGTAAATATCTTTACTTCATTTCCTTTTTTATGTATTTGTGCTCTTATTCCGTCAAACTTAAATTCAAATGCTGCAGGAGAAAAATTATTAAATACATCTTGAAAATTATTTGCCTTTTCTGCAAGCATTGGTTTAAATGGATGAAATAATCTAATATTAACATTTTCAATATTTTTTGGATTATCGAATAAATATTCTGATAAAGCCCCAATATCTCCAATTATTGCATGTGCGATTTTAATTTTTTCATCATCAATACTATATATATAAGATAAACAATCTTCAATAGTCCCTTCTAGTACACCATATCTCATATCTCCTTGTAAAATTCTTGTTAATAATTTTGCCTCTAAAGGTGATAAATTTTTGTATATTCCTTCTAAATACAATATTCTTTTTTCTCTAGATCCTTCTCCTTCCAAATTTTCAATTTTCTTTAATTCATTATATATATCGACTATTGTATACTTTTTAGCAAACAGTTTATTTAATTTTATATTTCCTTTTTCATAGATAATTTTAACAGCCTCTCCCAAGTCTCCAGATTTTTTATATAATAAACTCAGTTCTTTAATATTTACTCCTAAATTTTTTAATACCTTTACAATTGTACTTATAGATATATTTAATTTTCTTTCAACCCATTCTTCTTCAGTGTTTCCTAAAATTAACCAAATAGTTATTTTTAATTCATTTTTATCTAAAGACTTTATAAATCTAGATAAAACATCAATTTTCAAAGATTTTTCATTAATTTTTTCAACTTTTTCCAATATTTCTGCTAATTCTAAGAAATATTTCATTATATCTAATATAAAAATATTTAATCTTATATATCAATATGAATATTGACGATCTAAAAAATGTTTTTGAAAAAGAGTTTAAAGATTCTGTAGTTGGAATTAAATTAATTAATAATAAAAATGCTGAATTTGATAATTTTGAATTTCATAATAAAGAATTAAATGAATATTTAAATTCTAGAAACTTTAGATTATATAAACATCAGGTTGAAGCATTAAATTTATTATATAAAAATAAAAATCTAATTGTAACAACACCAACAGCTTCAGGAAAATCTCATATATTTAGATTATATATTATTGATAATATATTAAAATATCCGAATAAAACATTTTTATTAATTTATCCATTAAGAGCATTATTGTATGATCAATATGAAAAATTTGAGGAATTAATAAAAGATTTTGAAAATTATACAAATAAAAAATTAAATATTAAGATGAAATTTATTTTAGGAGATCTAACATATAATGAAAAGGAAAAAATAATAAGAGAAAGACCAAACCTAATATTAACTACAATTGATAATTTACATTTATATATATTAAAAAATCAAGATAAATTGTTTTATTTCTTTAGGAATTTAGATTTAATTGTTGTAGATGAATTACATTCATATAGAGGGGTATTTGGAACAAATGCTGCATATACATTTAGAAGATTAATCAGATTATTAAAATATTTCTATAAAAATAATAATTTCAAAATACTAACATTATCTGCAACATTAAGAAATCCTATAGAGTTTGCAAAAAACATGTTTGATCAGGATTTTGAATTAATAGATAAAGATTATAGTAATAAATATAAAAAATATATAATTTGTTTGGATCCAAAAAATTCAAGTTCAAGATTATTATTAAAAAGGTCAATAAGAATTTTATTGGAAAATAATATAAAGTCTTTAATATTTATTGAATCAAAGAAAGGTGTTGAATTATTAAAGTTAGAATCTCAAGACTTAGATAAATATAATAAGATTTATACATATAAGGCAAGTTATTTAAGAGAAAAAAGAAAAGAAATTGAGCAAAAATTTAAATCAGGAGAATATTTGATATTATTAACTACATCTGCATTGGAGCTTGGAATAGATATTGGTGAAATAAGATCTGTGGTAAATTATGGAGTACCTAGAGATGGAATTTCTTCAATAATTCAAAGATTTGGAAGATCTGGAAGAATTTCTGATTCAATAGATTTAATGATATTTAAAAAAGATGCATTAGATTTTTATTATTCAACAAATATAAATGAATTTTTAGATAGAATTGAAAAGAATAAACTAGATAATATTCCTTTAAATTTGGATAATGAAAGAGTTGTTAAAAGGCATTTAAAATATTTAATAAATGAATTTGGAAGAATTGATAAAAGTATGTTAAATGATTTAGAGAAAAAATATTTGGAAGAATTGGAAAAAGAAAATATTATATTAAAAATAAAGGATCCGTTATTTGGAAAAGAATATTATAAATTAAATACACAAGTAATATATTCTGGATTAAGGAATATTTCAGATAAAGTATATTATATTGTAGATCTAACAAAGGAAGAAGAAGAAATAATAAAAAGAATAAAGAAAAGGGAAGGACTAATAAGGATAATAAATATGCTAAAGGGTAAAGGAAAAATTCTAGAAGAAATGGATGAACATGCATTTTATGATTATTTATTACCTGGAATGGTATACTATTCTTCAGGAAAATCAATTAGAATAACAAATTATTATAACATAGATAATGTTACATTTGTATTCTTCAGGCCAGAATTTTCAAATATAGAGACAAGTCCAATATATTATGAAGATGTAAAGATAATTAATATAATAGATAAAAGAGTAATAAAGGATTGGGAAATATACTTGGGAGAAATAAAAGTAAAAAAGGAGTTTATAGGGTATATTGAAAAATATAAAATGGGAGAAAATTATACGCAAAATATAAATTATTATGAAAAAAGTATAAATTATGAATTTAATACAAAGGCAATATGGATCATAATACCTGAAAGATACCAAAGAGAATTGGAAAGTATTTATTATAATTTCTTTTTAGATAAACTAAAAAAATATATTGAAAAGAAAAAATATAATATAAATGTTGATGAAATATTGAACTTTTCTTCTACTATAAGTAAAGATTTCTTTTATGAAAAATATAGAGGATTGGCAAGTAAAAAAATAAAAGAAATAATTGGGGAATTTTTAGAAAGAAATTATGGAATAAAAGATAATATATTAATGTTTTTAGTTAAGAAAATTGTTGATTATGAAGCTTCGTTTAGATCGGGATTACATGCAATAGAACATAATATAATAAAAATATCTCCAGTTGTAACATTTGTAGATTCACAAGAACTTGGTGGGTATTCTTATCCAATTCATCCACAAACAAATAAACCAACAATATTTATATATGAAGGATATGAATCTGGTGTTGGTTTGGCAGAAATATTGTATAGTAATATAGAAAAATTAATTAAAAAATCTATAATATCTTTAAATAAATGTAAATGTCTTGATGGATGTCCCAGATGTGTATATTCTCCCAAATGCGGTAATTATAACGAATATTTAGATAAATATTCTGGAAGATTTATATATAGAATATTTTTAAATACTAAAAAATCTAATTGATTTTATGAAGATAAGATCAATGACAAAAGGTCAGGCATTTATAGCTGGAATATTTGTATTGATATTATTAATAGCAGGATACTCATATTATAAATATCATAGTTTTATTCAAGGATTTTATGATTTTGTAGGTTTATTCCAAAATTATCCTATACAGGTGGGTATACTACTTTTTGGAGTGCTTATATTAGGTTATTTTTTGGGTAAGGCATACTAATATATATTTAAAATTTTTTTGGAATTATTATGAATGAAGGTAACCTTTCCACAAGCTAAAGAGATTAAAAATATATTACCTACAATAGTAAGTTTTTTATCGGAAGGAACATTTAAAGCAAACAAAGATGGCATATTTTTATCATCATTAGATCCAGCAAATGTTGCAGTAATATTATTAGATATATATCCAAACATGTTCACAGAATATGATGTACAGAATGAAGAAAAATTTACAATAAATTTAGAAGATTTAAAGAAAATAATGACAAGAGTAGCCTTAAAAAATCAAATGTCATGGGAAATAGATAGAGAAAAAAATAAATTTGTATTAACTGTATATGGAAAAGCTAAAAAAGTATTTACATTACCATTAATAGAATCTGAAGGATCATTTATGGATTTATCAAAATCAGAATTACCCGAATTATCTGTAAAAGTTGAGATGGATTCAAAAGCATTCTATGATATAATAGAATCTGCAAAAGTAATTGCAGATGAAATAAAAATTGTTGCAGATCCAGAAGGTCCAAAGGTATCATTTATTGCTGAAGGTGAATTAAAAGATATGAGAATTGATCTAACTCCACAAGATGAAAGTGTATTATCTATGGAAGTTCCATCAAAAGCAATGTCAAGATACTCTATAGATTATTTATATAAATTATCTAAAGTAGCGACGATATCTGATACATTAACATTAAAATTAGATTCTGGAAAACCAATATGGATTGATTATAAGTCAACTGATAAATTTAAATTCGGATTTGTATTAGCTCCAAGAGAATAATCTATTTTTTAAATATTTGCCCCAATTTTAAATTTGTTGGGTAAAAGGCATCTTTTTGATATATACCTATGGGATACGTAATATTGTAAAATAAAAATGTGTGCGATTAAAATCTCAAAGTATTTTTATGATAAGATCTCGTTTTTATCAGTCAAAATATGAAAAATTTATAAGGAAATTCGATAATATATATTTTATGGCAAGAGGAGAGAGAGGAGTTCCAATGGCTGTAGTTGAAAGGATCTTAAAGCAAAAGGGTGAACAGGCAGGAGTAACAAGAGTATCAGATAAAGCAATTAGATACCTAAAACAAGAATTAGAAGATATAGCATTAGAAGTTGCAAAAGAAGCAGTTTCATTGGCAAATCACGGAAAGAGAACAACTGTAAAGAGAGAAGATATACAATTAGCAACAAAACAAATATTCAAGAAGATGTAAAGGCTTTGTAATAATTTTATTTTTCTTTATTCTATATTTTTAAATATAAATTTGTTATAATATTTTATGGAGTCAATGAGTTTAGCTTCTCTAGAAGAAGAAATATACTTAAGAGGGTTGACAGGATATATTGTAGCAAAGAGGATATTTGATGGATATAAAAATATAGGAATAATAACATATCCAGATAGAATATGTTCTTCTTTATCATCTTCTTTGGTATCTTCCCTAATATTAAAACAAGGATATAGAGATAAAATAGCAAGAATATATTTATATGATGAAAATAGATTGAATGATATTGCAAATGATATTGTAAAAAATAATTTTGATGCTTTATTTATTGCATATGGTGGTGAACAAAAAATATCTTATGTATCCGAAATAACAAAGAAAACAATATTAGCACTAAAAAATGCTGGATATAAAAATTCATTTTTAATTCATGTAAGAATTTGGATTGCAACAAAACAATTATCAGAAATACTGGATGATGAAATAAAAGAATATTTAAGATCTTTAAAGGAAATAAGGACATTTGAAGCAGATTTACAAAACAAATTATTCTTATTTCATAAAGTAAAGATAGATAATGAAATAAAATTAGAAAAATATGCAGAAGAAAAACTTACAGATGAGCATGTAGAATTATTAAAGAAATCTGTTCCTCCCAAATAGTTTTTAATATTTATAAATTATAATGCATTTTTTAAATTAATGGAATATAGAATTGAAGGCAATAGTATACAACATATTATAATTAATCTAAATCCAGGAGAATCTGCATATGTTAATCCAGGACATTTAATATGGAAATCTTCTACAGTAAATGTAAATGCAGTTGTTCAAGGAGGAATATTTTCTGGTATTGGTAGAATGCTTACTGGTTCTTCTTTCTTTGTTTTGAAATTAACAGGCCCTGGAATGATAGATTTAACTGGATATGTACCTGGTAAGGTTGTTGAAATAAATTTAGATAATTTTGAAATATTTGTTGAATATAGAGGATTTTTAGCTGCAGAATCTAGTGTAAAATATAATGCAACTCTAACAAGATTGGGATTTGGAATACTTGCAGGAGAGGGACTATTAATGGCAAAATTTTCAGGAATTGGTAAATTATTTTTACATGCTCCTGGAGATATTTTACAATTAAATTTAAATGCAGGACAATCTATAGATGTAGAAGCAGCTGACCTCCTTTCCGCCTGAAGGATGAGGTTCCCTTAGGACGGATCATAGGTTTGTGGTTTACCGTCTTCATTTTCATCACATCATAGCTAGTGGGATTTACCCACCCCGCTCCGTTCGTCCAGCGGTAGACCACGGGCTGGGTCTTCAGCCCATTACCCCTATTCCTCACCAGGAGTTGCCCTCTACTCCCAGATCCTAGGAACTTGGGAATATGTAAAATATTTATCGCTCCATTCAGATCTGCATTTATAACTTTCCCTACTCGGGGACACTTAAACAAACCACGTTTAACACGCCCACTCTTATGGGCTTCCCCGCATAGAGAGCAAGTTTTAGACGTATAGGATTCGTCTACTTTTGATATTTTAATTCCTAATTCTTCTCCTATCTCTTCAAAACGCTTAATAATGTAACTATAATTCCAAAAGTTCACCGTGAGCTTATTGCTATGATTTCTAATAATCTCTTTAGGATAGCCTATAATAACTTCTCCTACACCCTTTTCTCTTAATTCCTCCATTATCTTCCTAACTATACTGTTTAATGCATGTTTTAAGAACTTCTTTCTCTTATCGTAAAGCATTTTAAGCTTCCTACTCTTTCTTTGCCTATGTCTAACTAAAACTTTTTGAACCCTACTTATTTTCTTACTATAATACTCGTATTGAGAGAGAACACCGCCGCCTTTAAAAATATACCATGTTTTATCTTCAATATATACAGTTGCTAAGTTAATGATTCCTAGATCTACGGAAGCCCTTAAATTATCTTTACTTTTAATTATATTTTCGATTTCAACTGGAATATAAGCATACCAATTCTTCCTAGCCCCGTCATAGACAATCTCTAACCTACCTTGCTTCCCATGCCATTTTAATTTCCCTTTAAACCTTAACGCTAGCTTAAAGTCTTTCAAATAAATAATCCTATTTTCTTCATTTATTTTATAGCGGTCGTTTCTAATGATTATTATTAGTTTATATTTTCCACTCTTATCTCTCCAATAGCCTGGAGGTCTAGGTTTAAACCACTTTGGTAACTTCTCTTCTTTCTTTTCTTTGATTAATGAGAAGAAGCTTCTCCAATTCTCAGCGTTCTTTCTGGCAATTTGTCCAGCATTAACTTTTAACATATGTTTGTACTTCCCATATACCTCTTTTTCTGTCTTTGTAAAATCAACTCTTTCTCCTTTCTTAAATTGTTGCATTCTTAGCCAGTTTACTTCGTTCCAACATTTAGCAGTTATTATAGCTAGTTCCTTAAGTTTTTCGTGGATGTTTTTATCTACTAATAGTTTAACTACGTTAGTTCTTTTCATTCTCTCCCCACTGTTCTTCAATGTATTTTCCTATTATCTCACTTGATACATTACCAGCTGTTGATACTAAGTAGCTTCTTGTCCAGAGTTTTCTGTTAGTATATTTCCCCGGTTCCAAGAATTTCTTCAAAACTAGTCTAACAGGTTTCCTCTTGAAGTAATTTGCTAAATATGATGGCGAATATCTGAAAGGGCAGTTTATGAAGAGGTGTATATGGTCTGGCATTACTTCTAGGGTAATTATTTCATAACCTAATTCCTTATCAATTAACTTCAAGATCTTTTTAATATATTCAGCAACATCTTCAATCAAAAAGTCTCTACGGTACTTTGGAATCCATATGAAGTGATAGTTGTATAAATATTCTACATATCTCGTTGATTTATATTCCACAATACTTTAAAGCATTCAGAATTTAAAAACTTTTACCTCCGCCCCTAGTAGGGAGTGAGGCTTGTTGTTTGTTTTGACACGTTTTAGCTTATACTGCTGGTACTAATATATCATTTAAAAGAGTAGGAGGTATTAAATCAATGTTTTTAGGTGGTGAAGGATTATTCTTTGCACATTTAGAAGGACCCGGTGTTGTATGGATTAGAACTTTGAGTAGATTACAATTAATAGAAGGATTAATGCCTGAATTGGCTGGATATAGATAAAGATTTATAATATTTACAATATTTATTTATTTTGCATATATTACATTTTGGATTAATTGGTTTGCATATATTTCTTCCGAATAAAACAAATAAAAAATTAATCTTATTGTAATATTCTTCAGGTATAATTTTATATAATTCCATTTCAGTTTCTTCAGGATTTTTTGTTTTTACTATTCCAATTCTGTTTGATATTCTATGAACATGAGTATCTACTGCAATATAGTTTTTATTACATACAATTATTAAATATACATTTGCAATTTTTCTTCCAATTCCAGGTAAAGATCTAATATAGTCTTCGTCGCAATATTTATTATAATCCCATTTTTCAGCAATTTCTTTAATCCATTTTGCTTTATTATTATATAATCCAATGTCTTTTATTGTATTCTTTATCTCTTCTAAAGAGGAGTTTCTAATATCTTCAAGTTTATTATATTTATTAAATAATCTTTCAGAAACTTCCAATGTTTTTTCTTCTCTTACTCTTATAGATAATAGTATTGTTATTAATACCTTAAATGGATCTTTATACTTTTCCCAAATATGTGGGGATGCAAGTTTTTCATTTATATTATTTTCCCTTAATGTATCTTCAATTCCCTTAATTATTTCTTTTATCATAATCTTCAGGATAAATTATAACCTTTTTACCCTTTTCAAATAAATCATATATGCATCTCTCATTTTCTTCAATAAAATCTCTATCTATAGTTGATAATAAATTATATACCTTATTGAAATATTGATCGTAATTCATATTTAATATTTTTATCAAATATGGATCTGTTTCTATCCTTTTTAATATATTTTCTTTTCTAAGATTATAATTAAATTTATATATATTTGATCTTGCTTTTCTATATTTATCGTCTATATTTTTTAAATTATCTAAAAATTCTTCAATCGCTCCGTCTATTATTTTTTCTTTATCAATTTGGAATCCCGGTATTATTAATGAATATATAATCTCATCATCATAGAAATTTGATAAAGAAAGAGAAGGAGAATATCCTATACCATATTTATTTCTAAATATCTCAAATATTTTTGAAGATGTTCCCAAATTATAAAATTGTGTTAATGAATCAATTAAGATTATATTTTTAATATCACTATTCATATTAATACTATAATATATTTGTTGTATATTTTTCATTTTTATTATTATATCTTTTCCTTCTCCTTTGCTTGGGTTTTTCAATTTTATATTATTTCCTTCCAACCTAGAAAAATATTTCCTAACAATTTCAGCATCTTTATCATTTATATTTCCTCCTAAAAATATTGAAATATTCTTTGGAGAGTAATATTTATACTTGAATTCTTCTAATGTATCTTTTGTTATATTATTAATTGTTTCAATATAACCTCCAATAGGATCTCCATAATCAGAATCTCCATAAACAGATTTTGATAAATTATCGTCCAAACTTACTGTTGGATCATCTTCTCTCATCATTATTTCTGTTTTTACAACATTTTTTTCATTTTCAAATTCATTATTATCATATTTATCATTTTCAAACATCCAATAAAGCAAATCTACAATATTTTCAAATCCTTCCTTCATTACTGCAGCAAAATACAAAGTATAATTATAATAAGTCATTGCATTATGAATTGATCCATTTTCTTCAAATAACAGATTTATCTGATTTTTATTATATTTTTTATTAGATTGAAACATCATATGTTCCAGTAAATGAGAAATTCCTCTAAATTCTTTATCTTCAAATATTGATCCAATATTTACCAATATTCCTATTGCAATATTCTCATTTCTAAATGGTACTTTATATAATTTTATTCCATTATCTAAGATTTCGTAATCCACCATTAATATAATTTATTTAGTATTATATTTATGCTTTTTTAAATAAAAAATTCAATAGTAATATATATAAGTAATTCAAATTAATAATAATTTTATGCCAGAGATACAAGTTAAGAAGGTTATCGATTTAAAGAAAGGATCATATATATGGTATAATAATGAAGTATGGGAAGTATTAGAAATGGAAACTGCAAAGACAGGAAAGCATGGTTCTGCAAAGGCTAGAATCTCAATAAGATCTATAGTATCTGGAAAGACTACTGAATTAGTAAAGCCAACACAGGATCCGATAGAAGTTCCGCTTATAAATAAAATAAAGGGACAGGTTATTGCAAAAATATCAGATGATAAATATACAATAATGGATTTAGATACATATGAGACATTTGATGCAAAAGTATTAGATGAAAATTTAAAAGGTAAAGTACAGGAAGGACAAAAAGTCTTAGTTTGGGATGTTGGAGAGAGAATAATTGTACAGGCGTTTAGAGAATAATGACTTTATTGAATCTTATAGATAAATTTAAATATAAAATAACAGAAAAAATAAGAGGGAAAGGTATAGACATATTTTTTGATGATGAAAATGAAAAATTAAAGCTATCAAAGTTTATTGAAAAAAATACTCCAGAAAGTTTGGGAAAATATATAAAATCATCTTTGAGATATTCATTTCCAGAAACAGGTGAAGAACTTTATAGATCATATTTGATAAATACAGGGATATTTTTATATTTACTGGGATTATATGGATTATTAAATAATAATTATATAGTAGATCATTTATTATATGGAGTTTCAGGATATTCCTATTCGATAATTATCCCTACGCTTTATTATAAGGTGGATAAATTTAGAGAAGTAATTAAAAAAGTCATTCCATATATTTGATTTTTTTACTAATCATGTCTGCCAATCTTATTGGTTCCGGATATTTTCCATTTATCCAATATTTTTCAGATAATTCTTTTGTTTTTTCTAATGATATTAAATTTCCTGGTGAAGCATATATTATTTCTCCAAATTTTTCTATCTTATATCCTCTTACTTCATTATTTATTATAATCTTATTATCAACAATATTTCCAGATAATAGTTTTTTAGTTATTCCAATAGTACGTATGTTTAATTTTATTCCAACATATGATGCCAAACCCAATTTAAATGGGTGAGCAATTCCATGTCCATTTACAAATAATATATCTATTTTTTCCTTTATTTTATTAAATGTTTTAATAATTGGTTCTCCTTCTCTAAAAGCTAAAAAGGATGGTATATATGGAAATTCAATTTTTTCTTTGAATATATACTTATTTATTAATTCTAAATTTTTATCTAATATTACATATACTATATAACCAATATCATCTTTATAACTTAAATCAACACCCCCAACTAAGTTTATATCATTTATATTGTCTTCTAAAATAATCTTATTAGCTAATTCTTCCTGAATTTTTCTATATTTTTTTAATATTTTTTCTTTTACATTAAAATTATCAAATAAATATTTTTCTAAATTTACTATTTTATTATTTACAATTTCTATCCCTTCTTTTTTTAATAATTCTTCCTGTATTTTATTATTTATTATTCCATCAGAATTTACAACCCTCCACCAAGGCCCATTTAATTTTTTATAATAATTTATAATAAATTTTATTGAATATGTATCTCCCAAGCATTCTGATAATATCTTAAATGTTGTTACTTTACCATATGGAATACTATTAATTAATTTACCTAATTCTTCTATAATTTCATGCATAATATATAATTTAAAAAATTATTTATAACTAATATAAAAAATGGAAGATTGGATAAAAGAAAGTTTGTTAGGATTAATATTGTTAATAATAGGTGGATTTTTAGTATATTATTGGTTAGGAGAAACTATATTGGTAATAAAGGGATTGTTAGGACTAGTAATATTAATATTAGGTGTATTAATATTATGGATTGGATATGAGGATATAAAGTTAAATAAAGAATTAAAAGAGGTACAAAAAGAATTTAGCGAGGAAAATAAGCAGGAACAAAGTCAAGATAACCAAAACAAACAATGAAATCTGCATATAATTATATTTTTGAAACATGGAAAAAAAGATCTAAAGATGAGAATTTAAAGAAATTAATTAAGGAAAGATTAACTAAATGGAGAAAAGAACCCGAAATTGTTAGGATAGAAAGACCAACAAGATTAGATAAGGCTAGAAAAATGGGATGGAAACCAATAAATGGACTTTTATTGGTTAGAATAAGGGTGAAGAAAGGATGGAGAAAAAGAAAAGATATGCCAAGACATGTTAAGACAGTAAAATACTATTTTTATAGATCATTAAATATGAGTCTAAGAGCCATTGCTGAACAAAGAGTACAAAGGAAATATCCAAATTTAGAAGTAATAAATTCATATTATGTTGGAGAAGATGGTAAATATAAGTGGTATGAAGTTATATTAGCAGATCCAAACAATTTAAATATATATAATAGAGAAGAATATTCTTGGTTGCTTAATAGTAAGAATAGAAAGAGGGCTTTAAGAGGTTTGACTTCAGGATTTAAATCTTTTAGAAAAGTATAACAAAGTTATATTTATAAGAGTTTATAATATATTTTTTAAATGCTAAAAATAGAAGGATTAAATGCTTATTCTGATAATAAAAAAATATTAGAAAATATAAATTTGGAATTTGAATATGGAAAATTATATTTAATATTTGGTCCAAATGGATCTGGAAAAACAACATTGGCAAAAGCAATATTAAATGATGAAAGTTTAAAAAAAGAGGGGAAAATAATTTTAGATAGTATGGATATAACAAATGAAAAAACTGAAAATATAGCAAAACATATATTTTATTCTTTTCAAGATCCTGTTGAAATAGAAAATATTAGAACAAAGGTATTATTAAATTATATTTTGGATAATTTTGATGAAAAAAAGGTATTAAATTTGGGAAAAGATTTGGGATTACCTGAAGATTTTTTAGATAGGGGGGTTAATTACAATTTATCTGGAGGAGAAAAGAAGAGATTTTCATTATTATTATCAATATTATTGAATAGAAAGATTATTATATTAGATGAAATAGATTCTGGAGTAGATATAGAATTCTTAAATAAATTAAAATATTATTTAGATCAACTTAAAAAAGAAAATAAAATAGTAATATTAATTTCCCACAATTTTAAATTTGTAAAAGAATTGGATATTGATAAAGTAATAATATTAATTGATGGAAAGATAAAATATGTTGGAGATAAGGATATATTAAATAAGATTGAAGAAAATGGATTCAACATTTTTTAAAAATTTATTTAAAAGGTATTATGATAAAATCTTTGACAATTATAAAATAATTGAAAAAGAATTTAATATAAATAAGGATCAATATATTGAAATCAATTTAGATAAAAATATTTATTATAATGTTTTTAATATAAATAATTCCGAAATAAAAATAAGAATCAATAATAATGATATTTCAATTGTATATAATGAGTTTAATATAATCGGAAAAGTAAAGATAAATATTTTAATTAATAATTCTGGAAGTTTAAGAATATATAACTTATATAAAATAAATAATAATTCTTCCTCGGATTCAATAGAAAAGATATATAATAAAAATAATATTGTTTTAATATCTAAGGTATTTATTGATAAAAATTCTGAAAACTCTGAGGGAAAATTATCTCAATATCTATTGGAAGAAAATGGTATATCAACTCTATTACCAATATTAGATATAGAGAATAATAAATCAAAAGGATTTCATGGATCTAAAATATTAAAATTAACTGAAAAAGAGGAAAACTATTTAAGATATTTATCACTAAATAAAGAAGAAATAAAAAACATTTTAATGAAGGAATTTAACTTTATATAAAATTATAAACTTTAATTATATATTCTTTTAATGGAAGAGGAAGAAAAGAAACAAATTAGAGATTTGGAAGATTTACCTGGTGTAGGTCCAAAAACTGCACAGAAATTAAGAGAAGCTGGTATATTTTCATTAGAAGATCTTACTGTATCTTCTGTTCACGAATTAGTAGAAAAAGCTGGACTTGGAGAAGAAACTGCTAAAAAATTATTAGAAATAGCTCAAAATATTATCGGACAAGGATTCGTATCTGCATATGATTTTTATAGCTCAAGAAAGGCTGTTGAAAGGATAACCACAGGTTCAAAGGCACTGGATGATTTACTTGGTGGCGGTGTTGAAACACAAGCACTAATAGAGGCTTTTGGTGAATTTGGTTCTGGAAAAACACAACTGGGTCATCAATTATCAGTTAATATCCAATTACCAAAAGAAAAAGGTGGATTGAGTGAACCCGATAAACCAGCTCAGGCAGTTTATATCGATACTGAAGGAACATTTAGACCAGAGAGAATTGTACAAATGACAAAGGGTGTAGAACTAGATCCAGATAATGTATTAAAGAATATAATATTTATAAGAGCATATAATTCAGATCATCAGATAAGTATTGTAAAGAAAATACCAAGTTTAATTCATGAAGGAAGAAATATAAGGTTAGTAATTATAGATTCAATTACTGCACATTTTAGAGCAGAATATGTTGGGAGAAGTAGCTTAGCCGAAAGACAGCAAAAATTAAATCAGCACTTAAGGGATTTATTGAAATTAGCTACAGTTTATAATTTAGCAGTATATGTAACAAACCAAGTTATGGCAAAACCAGAAGGATATTTTGCTTTAGATCAACAGGCAGTTGGAGGACATGTTTTAGCTCACGCAATTACATATAGAATATTCTTAAGAAAGGGTAAAGAAAGGACAAGGATTGCTAGGTTAATTGATGCACCCCACTTACCTGAAAGGGAGGCAGTGTTTAGAATAAGTGAGGAAGGCGTCAGGGATGTATAAACTTTATATTTAGATATTTTCTATTTTATATATATGGAAAGATATGAAGCATCATCCTTATTAAACAAATCAGTTGTTACAGACAAAGGTAGAAAGTTAGGAGAAATTGCAGATCTACAATTTGAAGAGAAAACAGGTGAAGTATTAAATATCATATTAAAGAATCCTACAGAAAATGCTGAAAGATTGGGATTAGAAAAAATAAAAGATGGATTTTTAGTACCATTTATGGCAGTAAAGGCTATCGGAGATTATGTAGTTGTTTCTGAAGACGATTTGGTATAGCTTTTATTTTAATTTATTATAAAATATAAATTAAAAACAAAGTTCTTGCAATTAAATTTTTATTTTTATAATTCAACAAAAAATAAACCTTAAATAGTTAGCTTATTCTGATTAATCAGCAGGTTTTATGACAGATATGTTGTCACCTCTTAAGAATATCCAAGGTAATTTTTTATTAGTATCTAATTCTATTGCATCTTCTAATACCATGTTTGGATGAACATCAGAAGCTACTAATTTACCCCTGTATTGTTTACCATTTTTCATTTCTACTATTATTTCTTTTCCTTTTGACTGCGTTATTATATCTAAAGGTCTTACGATGTCCATAAACAAAATATACAAGAAAGATTTTATAAGTTTATTTTATAAATCGATTTAAAAATTATTCTTTTATTAATATTCCATTTATAATTCCATCTTGACCTGGTCTTGATGTTACTAAAACTTTTCCTATTTCAGTATTTAATGTAGCATTTTTAGTTATTATTTTTTCTCTATCTAAATTTTTATCATTTGGATTTTTAATAACACTCAATATTTTTACTCTTTTAATTTCCTTTGTTTCTGGATTAAGTACATTTACATATAAAGCACCTTTTAATTTTACTTTATAATTTCCACCCTTTGTTCTAAATATATATCTTATTTCTTCATTACCTTTTGATATTTTTGTTAGAGTTGGATATCTTCCATAATTTGCTTTTCTTTTTTTACTATTAGGAGATTTTATTTTACCATTTTCTTTTCTTAAGTCTCTACCTTGGTAAACAGATAATCCTCCTTTTTTGTATATATTTACCATTTTATTTTTATGATAAAAAAGATTTAAAAAATAAAGTGTAATAAAAAATAAAATACGCGGCGGTGCCCGAGCGGTCAAAGGGGTCGGGCTTAAGACCCAAATTGGTAAGAAACCCGATGGGTTAGTCCCGTCAGGGGTTCAAATCCCCTCCGCCGCATTTAAAATTATATTTTATATCTCCTAAGTAAATGAAATAATTATATTAATATTATCTATAAAGTATCATTTACCATAAAATATTTATTACCTAAAAATAATGATATTATATATGAAATCTATTTCTCCAATAATAGCATCAATATTAATTATTGTTATTACAGTTGCAATTGCTGGATTGTTTTATGCATTTACTTCTGGTATTTTTAATTCAATTATATCTTCTTCAAATAATTTAGTTAATCAACAATCTCAAATAATATCTTTTACAATAAATAATATATATTGTTCAAATAATATATTATATTTTGATATCTATAATAAAGGAAATATACCAATTAATATAAATAATTCTGAAATAATATTTACAGATAATTATGGAAATACTATATCTGTAAATGGAAGTAATATTATATGTAATAATGGAAATATAATACCTATAGGAAGTAATAGTTTATGTTATATAATAAATAATATTTGCTATTACAATTATGTAGACTATATTAAAACTACTAATTTTGTATATAATGGAATAAATTATAATTATGAGATATTAAATAATAATAAATTTAATATAGTATACAATCTTATTAATTATCCAATAACAATATATAATACTCAATCTATTTCTACTCCTGCTCCATTCCAACAAGATATAGCAATATGTAATGGAAGTATAAATATTGGAAATAGTTTTGCATATGTAAGCAATCTAACATTATTTAATGAAATAAATCCAAATGGTCAGAATGTATTATTCTTTAATCCAAATAATGGACAGTTACTTTATTCATGGTATGAAGGCCAATTAATTAATGGAAGTACATATTGTGATGTATGGTGGGTAAATATACCTAATGGAATTTCTGCTAATTCAAATGTAACAATATATATGTATATAGGAAATAGTAGTGATAATTATTATTCTCAATATTATCCATATATAGGAGCTAATGCACAAGTTATAGGAACTATGCAATATGATAATGGACAAAAAGTATTTATAGCATATGGATATTTTAATAATACATTTGATGGATGGAGTGGATATATTTTTTATGGACCTTGGTCTCCTACGGCAACTCCAAATGGTATTGAAATGTTAAATAATACGGATGTCTGGATGGGTACTTATATTTTACCTCCAAATAATTGGAATATTCCAAAAATACCTTTAATTATTGAAGAAGCTTGGTATCATACTCAAGGTGCAGATGCAAATGCTATATCATTATTTGGAAATACAAGTCAACAATTTAATGTAGATACTATTGGATCTACTGATGGTGGTGGCACACCAGCATCTAGGTCATCTACATCTGCACAATTTGAATATTGGTGGAATGATTCTCCACCAAGAAGTCAAGAGGTAATGTTAAAATCTGCAGTAACGGACCAATATTTAAATTATACATCTTTCCCAACATCTGGTGGAACATTTTATTCATATTTAATTGTTAATTCAACATATGCACAAACGGGATATTATATTTATAATTCTAATCAAGTATGGGCTCCATTAACATTATTAAATATGTATCTTTTATCATATAATCCAAATTATGGAAATTATACATATTATAATTTAAATTATAATCCTTTCCAATATCCTACATTAGAAATTGGTGCAGGAGAGTGTTCTCCATCATATCAATATGAAGAATGGGTTGTTGCTAGAGCATATCCTCCAAATGGTATAATGCCTTCAATTTATATTGGTTAATTTTTCAATATTAAAGAATAATTTATTATTTAAAGTATGATAAAATACTTTTAATAACTTTAATTATTTCCTTATAATATTTTTTAGACTATTAATTTCTATTTTTATATAATACTAAAACCTGGGGCGGGTGGGACTTGAACCCACGACCTTCCGGTCTTCAGCCGGACGCTCTCCCGGTCTGAGCTACCGCCCCTTCGATTATCAATATTTTCATTATTTATTTTTTAAATTTTTCAAATTATAAAACATTCTTTA
>Ga0080003_1000475_pt1 | contig 26846 bp, 21 predicted proteins | sample JossMetagenome_FD_69206 | JGI IMG/M metagenome (GOLD analysis project Ga0080003, IMG submission 69206) | Hot spring microbial communities from Joseph's Coat, Yellowstone National Park, USA - JC2_E (SPADES assembly) (version 2) | ecosystem: Environmental > Aquatic > Thermal springs > Hot (42-90C)...
ATAAAATTTTTGCATTAGTGGAAGTGAAAGTTTTATAAATTTTCAACACCCTCGTATCTCTATTTTTCTCTTATTTTAAAAATTAGCTATTTGGCGAATAGCTGTAAAAGTTTTTAATCCTTTGCATTGATTCTTTGAATAAAGAAACAATATTTGAATAGGTATTCTGCGTGGTATAAATAGTAGTTAAATGCTGAGATGCGACTTGGCAATTTTGGAGATTAAATTATAAGATAAATAAATTCTATAAATCGATAATAGATTATTATAGATTGTAAATTAAATTAAAAAATTAAATTAAAATATTTAAATTATGGAAGTGGTGAAAATGGAAAAGAAAAATCTTAAAAAGGAAGCTCAAGGCTCTAATGTTGGGCTGATAAACCTATTGCCTTATTGGTTTCTTCTTTTAACAATAGGTTTTAGCTGGTTCATTCTAGCACCTCTTGTGCCCGCATTAATAAGTACTTTTAATGTAAGCCTAAGTGCGATAATGCTGATAATATCAACATACGGTTATACAATGGTAATACTCGGGCTTTTAGCCGGCTATATAGCGGCTAAGTTCACCGTTAAAAGTGCATTGTATTGGTCCGCTTTGATATCAATAATCGGTTTGGTTGGCAGGGCGCTAGCACCAGATTATATGACATTTCTTATAATGGGGATCATTGCCGCTATAGCTTACCCGCTTGCAATGGCTCCAGTTGGAAGTATTTCAGAATCAATATCAAAAGAGAAGGCGCATACTATAGTTGGAGTTAGCGTTGGTATACTGTTCTTAGGTATGGCATTCGGTGCCTTCTTTGGTCCTGGTCTATTTGGAGCATTCGGCCTTGGTGGGGTTCTTTGGATAACCGCTATTCTTGCAATACTTGCTGGAATATGGATCGCATTCGGTATAAAGGGCTATCCAACATATTATAAGGGTAAATCATTGAAGGGAACATTTAAATGGGGAATGTTAAAGAACTGGTATGTTGGTCTTGCTATTGCATCTATATCTGTAATGTTCGGAGGTATTGCATCAACAGTGCTTTTATTAAACAATTTCGGCAAAGCTGATGCACTTATGTACGGAGGAATTCTCGGTGGACTCGCCTTCCTTGGTTCTGCGCTCGGTGCAATAATATTACCGCCAATTTTTGAAAAATATAAGAAGCTTAAGCTCGGCATCATAACAACAGCATTCCTGATGTTTGTGAGTGCAGTTGCAATGGCTGGTGGCTTAGCATTTTCAACAGATATTCTCTTGATAGCAACCGGATTTTTCTTTTTTGGATTCTTCGGCAATGCGTTCTGGTCAATGGCATTGACATCAACTACAAACTATGTATCAGATCCAGCACAGGCGGGATTTGCAACATCTATGTATAGTGTTGTTACAAATCTTGGTGTTGCACTAATACCTGTATTTCTAGGCGTCTATTTTGGTAGCCTATCAACGATATACATAGGTGTTATTGCTGTAATAGTAATAGAATTTATAGCGTTAGTCATAGCACCAGAGCTTAAGACGGATAAAGAATAAAATTAGTTTGTTTTTTTATTTCTTTTTTTATTTTTTATTTTTATTTTTTCTAATTTTTAGTGCGAGTAGTGCTGCCTCTTCCATAGTCTTGTAATCAATATCTCTTCCTGTAAACAACTTAAAAGCCGCAATCCCTTGATTAATCAGAAGCTCCAAACCATTTATTGTTTTTGCTCCTGCATTTTTTGCATCTTTTATTAATCTATTTTCAAGAGGCGCATAATTTGCATCAAAAATAACCATATCCTCTTTGATAAGCTCTTTTTTTATTGGCGTATCTGTATTGTTTTCAAGTGTTATATTTGTTGCATTAATTATAAAATCAGAAATTTTTATTACCTCATAAGAATCTTTAGAATCTAATTCATAGATATTGATTTTAGTGTTTTTATAGTATTTATTTAATGATGACTTTAGAGATTCTGCATGTGCTACCGTTCTATTAATTATATTAAGATTTGTTACTCCCTCCTTTGCAAGACTAAAAGAGAATGCTCTTGCAGCTCCGCCAGCACCTATAATAGTATAAACAGCATCCTTTCTAATTCTATATTTCTTTAAAGATTTTATAAAACCTATTCCATCTGTATTGTAGCCAAATAATCTTCCATCCTTGTTTATTATAGTATTAACAGCCCCTATCTGTTTTGCTTCGATATCAATCTCATCAATATACTTATATGCATTTTCCTTGTGGGGACTTGTTAATGTCATTCCCTTTATTCCAAAAGCCCTCATTCCAGCTATTGCATCTTCAAGCGCGTTTTGCGGAACATCAAATGCTAAAAATACACTATTGATCTTGAGCTTTTTGAAGCCGGCATTGTGGATAGCTGGAGATAATGAGTGGTGTGCAGGCATACCTATAATGCAGTATAATGATGTTTTATTATTAATAGTGATTTCATCAAAATATTTTTTCTCCTTCATATTATTGCACCATTTTTTCTTAATAAAGTCTGCAATTCTTTAATATCAATTTCTAGCGCATTTTTATTATATTTAAGCATCAAGTATGCCGCGCTTGCCGCGGCTTGTCCCATTGCCAATGCAGTACCGCTGACTCTAGCACTTGCTTGTGCAATGAATTCCGCGCTCAGGCATCTTCCAACCGCAAAGAGGTTCTTGATATTCTTAACGACAATTGCTCTATAAGGGATTTCATACCAGGAATCATCACCTTCATTTAAATGTATATAATAAACACCTTTTTTAGGATCATGAACCTCTGCCGGATGCCCACATCTTGCTATAACATCATCAAACTTTCTATTATTCAACACGTCATCTTCTTTTAATATATATTCGCCAATCGCGCGTCTTGTTTCACGGAGTCCTATATATGGTGCGGAATCAATCAAGATTGATTTTTCAAAACCTTTTATATTTTCTTTTAAAAATTTAAAAGAAGAAAAAACCTGTTTTCTTGCGTTCTCTATTTCTTCTGCTATTATTTTGCTGCTTGAAAAGTCGGTTACATTAACATGTGTTGCATTACATACAAATTCTCCTTTAATACTTACATTAAAAAGAAATTCATTATTTGAATGCGGTAGATAAAGCTTCTCTTCCTTTTCCGCTTTAACAACAAGTTTCGGCTGTATTCTTATTCTCGAAAGGTTGTTATCTTTATCAAGTACGACACTTATTTCATCTGGATGTTCTTTTGCCTGTTGTATAATCTCTTCTTCATTAACATTGCCTATTCTAAATGGAAGCGTAGCCTCTTGGTGTATACCCTCTTTTTCATTTCCAATTTTAACCCCATTTTTAATTAAATGAACTACATCTGCATCTCCACTCGCATCAACAAATATCTTTCCATTTAATTTATTCTTACCATTTTTTCCTGTAAACTCTATTTCTTTAACTGTATCATCTTCAACTATCGCGCCAGTAACGAGAGCACTATAATATACATCAATATTCAATTTCATTGACATATCATTTAGTGTTAATTTCATTTCTTCTGGTCTAAAAGGTACAAAATTTCCAACCTTACCTTTAGTTCCTCCATTCTTCTTTAAGTTTTCAACTATCTCATCTACAATTCCGCCAACAATCTTTGTATTCCCTGAATATGTATAAATTCCAAGTATTGATAATACATATCCGTTTGTCCAGTTTCCTCCTAGAGAAGTATGTCTCTCTATTAATGCAGTTTTTAAGCCCATTTTTGCAGCAGAAAAAGCGGCACCGATGCCTGCAGGTCCTCCGCCAATAACAACAACATCATAATCCTGCATTTAAACACCACTTAACTATATCTAGAAATATTTTTATTAATTCCCTATTTAATAAATAAAATAAATTAAAAAAATAAATAAAATAAACAAAATAAAGTTAATAAATAAAATAATAAAATAAAATAGTAAAATAAAATAGTAAAATAGAATAAGCGTTCATTAAATATTAGAACCAAATTTATAAGCAAGTATTTTTATATTTTTATGTTATCAAAATAATATTAATTCTCTTCAGATTTGATGGGCTCGTAGCTCAGTTTGGCCAGAGCGGCTGGCTTTTAACCAGTAGGTCAGGGGTTCAAATCCCCTCGGGCCCGTCTTTGATTTAAAAAGTTTTAAAGGTTTATTCCTCTTCAATCTTTAAAAATTCGATGTAAGGAAGTAGATAAGAGCTTTGTCTGCCTAGCTCCTTTAGATTCATTTTGGCATTCTCTATATACCAGTTGTTTTTTTCTATCGCGACATTAACTGGATCTTCAACAATACCCTCATAGGATGAAATTATATTAGGTCTGAAGTTTTCAACATCACTACTCGAATCCTTTAATTTATCTCTTTTTAGGTAGTTTAATATATCATCTCTTATTTGAAATGACATTCCTATATTCATTCCAAATTTTTCGAGAGATATTCTTCTTGAATCTCTCTCATATACTGCGACTACACTTGTAGCAGATGATATTAAAGAAGCAGTCTTAAGCTTTGCAATATTAAGGTATTCTTCAATGCTTAATCTATGCTTAAACCTTTGTGCGTTCGCATCTAAAAATTCACCAGTGCACATATCAACTGCGGCTTTTGATGTTATATCTAATACCTCTTTTCCGTATTTGCTTGCGGTATTTACTGCGAGTGCAAAAAGCATATCTCCTGCAAGCACAGCATTCTCAATTCCATATTCTTTATGCACTGTTTTAATGCCCCTCCTCTTTTCATCCTTATCTATAATATCATCATGTACAATCGATGCGGTATGTAAAAATTCAATTGAAGCTGCAAGGTCTAAATATTTACTTGGATCTTTATCAAGGATCACAGCGGATGTTAGGACAAGTGCAGGTCTTATGAGCTTTCCCTGAATCTTAAGGAAGTGCATTGTTGGTTCATATGCTATATTTCCTTTTAAAAACTCGTCTGCAATTTCTATTATTCTAGAGTGGGTCTGTTCTAATAATGTTCCTATCTCTTTTGGTATTTCTATCTCTTTTAACATATAATCATTAATTTTATTTTAACACTCAAATTTGAATTTACATTTTTATATATAATCTCAATCTAATCTTACACTATAATATTATATAATAAAATAATATTAATAATAAAATCATACAATATCAAGTGCTGCAAGCATTATGGGAAGTATTATTGTTGCATCGCCATCTATTGTTGTATACTTTGCCTTCTCTTTGACTTTACCCCATGAAACCGCTTCAGTCATCCTTGCTCCTGAAAGGCTTCCATCATATTGTGATGCGGTTGTTATGTAAACTGCATAATCCAATCCTCCTTTGAATTGATTCCACCATATAACATGGTGCTTGCTTATTCCCCCTCCTATCATTAATGCGCCCGTAACCTTATTGTCAAACGGAATATTGCTAAGCTTCAGTTCATCTTTTATAAGATCGAGCTTGAATTTGTGATCTTGTGCAAAAAGGGTTAGCTGTGTCCCAAATGAGCCGTCAAGTATTCCCGGGCAGAATATTGGTACATTATTAAGGTATGCCTGCCTTAAGATTGAGCCTTCATCTTCTATATATTTTCCAAATTCAAATGCAAGATCGCTTGCGCTGAATTCATTTTTTGTTTTTTCATCAAAGATATTCTTGATGATTTTATTGAATGCCTCTTCTACTTTTAATCCATATTCATCTTTTTCTATAAACACATTACCTAGCCTGTAAACACCTTTTTTATGTAGATATGAATCATCAACATTAAATGTTCCCTTGCTGTATACTCCTCCAAATGCCCTTGCTATATCATGATCAAACATTCCACCTGTTGTTATGATTGCATCAAAATATTTTACAGCACTTGCCAATACACCCCTAAGACCTGTTGCAACAATATCTGCGGGAAATGAAAGAAAGTTAAAAGAGTCTTTATCTTCTAGCATTCTTCTCAGTATATCAACACCTTCAACAAGATGCTCTCCAGAGAAGCCTCCCATACCCTCCATTTCTTCTATAAGCTCTTTTACTTTCATCCCTTTCTTAAGCTTTATATCTTTTATTTTTGGTCCTACAATACTATCTTTCATAATAATCACACTTACTAATTTTTAGTTTTTAGATATATTATATTTTCTTCTAAACTTATATCTGTTTTATACATTATTAATATTTATCTTGTTGTTGAAATCTCTATCTGCAATAGCTTTACCATATCTGATTCATTCGGCATTGCTTCTGAAGTATTATTCTGTTGATAAAACATCACAATATCATAATTATAGTAATTTGCATAAAATATCTCAACACCTCCTTTTGCATTTTCAAGCATTGTATAGTTAGCACCATCAAGACTTCCATTATATGCGGGATTCATATTAGCAGTTCCCAATTTATAAATCTGCATTGAAGCATTGGGATTTGAAAATTCTGCATAGTAAATATTATATGTTCTATTCATATTTTGTGATAAGCTTGTGAAGTTAGCTAAACCTAAATATTTGACGTTCATGACCCTTATCGCTCCTGGTAATTTGCTGAGGTTTGAGCCCTGGTAATAGCGAATTTGATTCCAGCTACCACCTAATACAGAACCAACATCGCCGGCATTAAGCAGTCCGAGGTTTGGATAGCTGGTAATTGAGCCCGGGCCTGATGATGAGCCTGAGCTCTGCAGTGAGCTGCCGGATGTACTGCTAGCACTCTTAAATACTTCAAATGCTATAATCGCAATGACAACAACGACTAAAACAATGATCAAACTTATAGTAGTTTTCATAATAAAACCCCTAAATAATCAAAATTAATTATTAAATAACTTACTTATATGTTTTAGATAGGATCCTAACATTTACAGTTTATCATTTGGATATTGTTTTATTAGTTCCATATTCATGTGGTTCCTTTCCTTTAAAGTTTCGACATTGGCGCTTCTACTTAACTGTTTGATAATGGCTCTTTTTATAAATCCATTGCTTAGATTTTTAAGCCTAAAGTACTAATCAACATGCAAAATTACATAATTTCATTAACTAATTCATTTATTCTCTCTAAATCCTTTTTATCCTTTTTTTTATTTATTCTTTCTGCGCATTCTGCAATTTCCACATGTTTCCTATTATTATCATCAAACCTAGGTATTCCAAGTTCAAAAATCTTCTTTGTGATATGCCTTTCACTTTTTAATCCACTTTCTAAGAACTTTTTAAGTAATATATCACTATTTAAAACTCCTTCTAAATAATATGCTTCTAATTTATTATTCGTTTTGTAATAATAGCATTCATAATCAATAATTATGGGATTTTTTCTTTTTTCTTCTTTTAATATACAACATTTCACGTTTTTACCACTTGTATTATAAACGACTACATATTTACCTTTTCTAGTTAATTGACTTAATAATTTACCATTAAAATTTAACCAATCTAATATTCCCATTTTTTGAGACTGTTTAGATGATTCCAAATTAAATTTTGCACCCCTTAATTTTTCCCAATTATTTTCGAAGCTCTGATAAGGTTCTTTAGATAAGTCTTGAAGTAGTTTTTTTATAATTTCTTCTTGAGCTTTGTTTTTTACTAATTTAAATATTATTGAATCTATGTTATCTACTAATCCTATATTATAGTGATTCCCTTCTTTTATTTCTTTAAATATGAAGTTACCATTAATTATAGGTAAAACCGCTTTTTTTGTAGAATATTTATATTTGTCAATTGTATCCCCTGTTATTACATCGTAGATCAGATGTTTTTCTACTACAGTATCTTTTGGAAAATTATACCAATCTTTTTTGCGTTTACGTTTACTGGCTTTACTACTGTATTCTGATGCACACGAAACAACAAAACCATATATATCCTTTCTTTCTTTTTCCACAAAATAGTATGGTCTTGGGAAGATTGTGGCTCCGTTCTTAAATTCATCTTTATAAATTGTATTTATATTATTGTTTTTTAGTTTTGAAACTCCTATCCCCGAATCATTTTTGGTTATGTTTATGTAAAATTTTGTTTTAGTTAAAATTACTTTTGGTGCCTCATTTATTTTAACCTTTTTTTCTGAATCAATTATGAATCCGTCTATTTCGTTAGAGGTATTCTTAAAATCAAATATTACAATACAAGAGGTTCTTCTAAAAGGATTAGCTTTTTGTGTTATATCATATATTTTAGTAATTCTTGGTAGATTATTTGAATTATTTGAGCCTTTGTTAGCCGAAACTGCTGCTCTTCTTATGGCATTATATTGTGCACTATCAAAGATTGCCCTAGTAAGAACAAATCCAATTTTTCCAGTATCACTAATTTTTTCTTTATCACTTTTTCTTATATATTCTTTTGCTCTTGCTATGAAAAATTCTGCCATGTCCTGTTGTGTTTTATTTCCACTTCCACTACCTAACCCATATTCTAGATAAAGCGTATCTAAGAAGAGTTGTCTTAAGGGTGATTCTACATCTTTATAAGTAAGCCACGGTGGATTGCCGATTACTGCATCGACTTTATCTCTATAATAATATGGATTATAAATATTCTGTAAGATAAATGACCATAAATGGTTTTTACCTTTACTAATCAGCTCAGATAATTTTTCTATTAATTCTTGGTTGGGGAGTATGTTGCTTTCAATTTTTTCTGTTATATCAATTCCTTTTGACTTTTCTTCTGCTAAATTTATTAATCTCTTTATGTAATCATACATTTCTTGTGGGCTTAAATCTTTTCCATTGGGCTTATAATAGAATTTTGCAGTTCCCGAACCTTCTACTATCTCTTCAAAATTAATATTTATATAATCCTCCTGAAGTCGCCTTTGCTTAATGTTTAAACCGGGCATTAGTGAATCAGCAAGAAATACTGGTATTATTTCAATTCCTTTTCTAAATTCTAGCAGTACATTTGCTTTTGCAATAATTATTGCTATAGGATTAATATCAAAACCAATTATTTGCTTTTCTATATTTTCGCTTCCTAACTCTTTTTTCTTTTTTATTGCTGCTCTCAAAAAAGTGCCAGAACCGCAAGCAGGATCTAAGACCAAATTATCCTTTGTAACTAATTCGTCAATGAGATATTCCGCGAGCCACTCTGGAGTATAAAATTCGCCTAGACTATGCCTATTAGAAGGAGGGATTAATTCCTCGTATAAAAGTCTAAATATATCGCTTTTATCACTTATTTTTTGAAAATCATAGTTATCTAATTCTTGGTCTATTTCGTCCAATACTTTGCTTTTGGTATCTAGAATATTAAAAAAATCTTCTTGATCTACAAAATTGCGTATACCCTTTGCAACGAAAATATCTCCACTAATTACGCTATCTCTATTTGCCTTATAACCAAGAAGCTTAGCTACAAATAAAATTGTAATGTAATATAAGATTACATACTTTTTAAATAGGTCTATATTTGCTTCCTTTTCACTACCTAATGCAACAGACAGATACGTAACCCAAGCTTTAAACTTAATATTATTGGTTGTTATTTCATCTGCTTGCTTAGAAAGTCGGTTAATGAAATCTACAAGTTTAGGAATAATTACTCTTTCACGTATCGGTAACAATTGATTGTGATAATATAACAACTTATAAAGATTTTGAAAATGCTTTTCAGGTGTAATGCCCCCATTATTCAAACTAAAAGATTCTTTGCACATTTTAAATATATTTTCATATTCCTTTTCAGTGTAATTCTCTACATCTTTTGGGTCATAGATTTCGAACTGTATAAAATCGCTTATAACGGCTTTAATAATATCTTCGCGCTTGTTACTCGTCTTTATATAATCTTTAAGCTCTTCAAAAGCTTCTTTTCTTTTTTGTTCATTTAAATAAGTTTTAGTTTCAAAGAGTACACCAGAAACAAATAAATCGCGGTGATTTTCTTCAAATTCTATTAGTTCTGGATCTATGTTAAACCATTTAACTAGAACTTCATTAACAAAATAATTGCGTTTATTTATTTCACCTTTTTTTTCAAATACTGTCCTAAGATATGTTTTTAATTTCTCTTCAAAATTCGCGGGAATAATGGGATTAATATCCATTTTATCATCTTTTTTACTTCATTATAAATATATCTTATACTTCATCATTAAACTTATATCGCTATAAACTTTTATAATCAATCTATTCGTGTCTTTCGCTACTATGAAAAAGCGATTACAGAATTCATAGCAAAAGCCCACGAATTTATTAGTTGGATGAATGTATTGTAATTTTATAAGCAATTATATAAATTAGATGCAAAACTATATAAATTAAATGTAATATAATTCATATTTGGATCCTGACATTTACATATCATCACCATCGGTAAATATTGCATCACCTCTAAATCTTTACATTATATATTTTATCAGGTAAGCAATGGGGAGAAAGCGGCCATGCGCAAGGATTGGATTTGATGTCCAAGAAAAGATTCTTAATTTGTTAGGTTCCTATTTTAGACATTACACCTATAATATTGTATTTATTATAAATATTAATTATATTTTAATTATATCTTATTCTAGTAATTTATATTGTGGTAATTTATAGAAATAGATTATAGATTTTAATGCATGCTTATAATATCTTCAAAATAAAATTAAATAAAAATAGAAGAGAAAAATAAAAATAAAAAAATAAATAAATTAACCAATTATTGATTCTAGTTTTTGTATACCTGGAAGCTGGCATACAGGAGCGCTGTTGTTTATTGCAGGGCAAGTATATGCTATATATACATCTGCTGCAGCATATTCACTCCACGCAAATTGATCATTAAAGTTCTTTAACTGATTTAGAATTTGCTGGTGAGTCATATAAGCTAATGTTATATTTGCTGCTGATGTTGGTGTTGTATTTCCAAAGACTACACCATCAGCTCCGGTAACAAATGTTGTACCCCAAAATGTAAATGGTGTTCCTTGGAAGAGCTTGCTATTATTCATAAAGATTATTGCATTTGCATATGTCGCATTTGGCGCCTTGCTTATAATATATGACAATGGCTGCATCTCAAAACCTGCACTTAATGGAGATTCATAATCCGCAGCTATAAAGTTTATGTAATTACTTGAATAATTACTTCCATATGATACTCCACTCTGTGTAGTTATATTTGCAGGAACCCAAAAGATTGTAGGTATATGACCATCGTTCATTGCACTATATCCTGTATACAAAGAATTAAACTTTCCAAATTTTGCAAGTGCTAAAGCCATTGCCCATCTATTTTCAGCACAATAAAGACATGATGTTGCGCCTATATAAACAACTGTTGGCTTTCCATCTATTATTATAGCATTACCTTGTGGATTTCTCTGCACCATAATCTGATCAGTAAGTGTGCCGTTCAGAAGCTTTTCTGCAGCAGTTTCATAGTAGCTTAATGGTGCATTGTTTATTATACTTAATTCAGTACTATTAAATTCTAAATTAGTATGATTTGCAATATAAGCATAGCTAACACTTCTAGTGGTTGTATTTGATGCGCTTGTATTAATATGTTGGGTAGTAGATGCAAGCTGTGTTCCATTTGTCGCTTTAGATTCATTTAACATCTGCACTGCTAAGAGTACAACTAGTACAACAACAGCAATAGCCAGCAGTACATTTATCATCAACGATCTACTCAACATTGTGCTTTCATTAACGATCTCTTTTTTAAGTTCTCTTTCTTTTTCCAATAAAACACCTTTTGATTTTTAAGCATTTAAAAGATAAAAATAATAATCAAGATTATACAATTAAATCAATAAATTTTTTGTATTTTTATAATATACATTATACATTAAAAATTACATATTAAAATACATCATATTAAAAAAATATTATATTGGAAAATATATTAAAATATATTATAAATACATAAAGTATAAATAAATCATAAATAAGCTATAAATTATATATAAATTATAATAATAGTTATAATATTAAACAATTAAACAAGCGTAAACTAAATATCTACTTATATATTTATAAATATATATCAACAATACTTAATTCAATTACTTAATTTCTAATTTAAAGGGATTTAATGAGTAAGATTATGAAAAATAATAATATTAAAAATAATGATAGCAGTAAAACAAAAATTAACAAGACCGAATCTAATAAAACAGAATCTAAACCACTCATAAGAAATAGATTCATGCGTTCTTTATTAACTATTATATTATTTGTAGCAGGTTTCGCTGTAATATACCTTACATATATTTCATCTTTTCTAGGAGTTCTTCTACAGTGGTCTGTTGCTATTGTTTCTTTATTAGTGATTGGAATTGTTATAAGAGTTATCAACGGCTTTCAAGGGAGCAGCGGTCTCTTCCTCTTTTCAACAAAGAAAGGCCTCAATATAATAGATAAAATATCTAAAAATTGGCGCAGTTTTTGGAAGCACCTTTCAATTTGGGGTCTTGTGCTCGGCTTTGGCATTCTTTCATACCCTTTACTAAAAAAGAAGATAAGCAAATTTGATTATATATTTGGCATTATATCCCTCATCTTTATTCTGATTATTGTACTGCCAACTACTGCAGAAGGTATTCAATTTATTAATCTACCGCAGTTGCAGTCTATGACATCAAGTGCTTCAATAGGCACTTCAAACAGTGCCTCTAATGTAAGTTCTGGCCTCTCTAGTGCTCTAATCTTCTATATTATCACATTAATAGTTGGTGTCGTATCAGGTTTGACAGGTTATATAATGCTCCTCCTTATCTACATAACAGTTGTTGATGCGGTTGCATTTGGCGGTGCATTAACCGCAACAACTAGTGCTGCAAAGACAGAAGTGCTCCAAAGCATAGTGCCTGGTGTTGCTCCTGTAATTCCCGGAATAGATACGCCTCTACTTGCTGGTTTGATTTCATTAATTATACTTCTTGTAATACACGAATTTTCACATGGTATTTTGTCTCGTATTGAGAAGATAAAATTAAAATCTATCGGACTTTTGATATTTGGAGTTATACCTATAGGTGCATTTGTAGAGCCTGATGAAAAAGAAGTAGAAAAATTAAATTCGATAAAACAAACAAGGATTTTTGCCGCAGGATCTGCGATAAACCTTTTTGCATCTATAATATTTTTTGTAATAATGCTCTTGATGCTTTACTTTTTTATTCCAAGTATATACTCAAATGCTGTGTTTATCGGAAGTACAATTCCAAATACACCCGCATACAATGTGCTAAAACCTGGTATGGAAATTATAGCATGGAATAATGTGCCTATAAAGAATCTTTCCAGCTTTGACATTGCTGCTGCAAATGATCTTCCAGGAAAAATAGTAACAGTAACAACAAATAATGCAACTTATTCATTTAATGCAATATCTATTAATAATTCAACAAAGGGTTATATTGGAATAACGGTAACAAATAAGATAAGAAGTGGTTTATCAGCACAATTAATCTACTTTATTTTCACTGTTGTTGTTCTATCTTTTATATTTAATATCTCTGTTGGTATAATAAACCTTCTGCCACTGCCTTTTTTTGATGGATGGAGAATATACAAGATAAATATAAAAAACAAGAAAATAGTGAATATGTTCGCCGCAATTGTGTCTATAATATTTTTAATCAACGTATTCTTCTTGATAGTCAGTATAAGTGCATTCTAATAAATTTAAACATAAATAAAATAATAGAAATATAATAGAGATAAAATAAAAATACCAAGATAATAAAAATAAAATAAACTAAGATAATAAGATAAAATAATAAAGATAAGCAAGAGCTATATTATCTTAGGTCTTTAAGCTTTCCAAAATCGATTGTAGCTCCATACCCTACAGCAATCGCATGCATTGAATCAACATTTATGCTTTTAAAAACAGGCGACATAAGCTCGCTCTTGGGTTTCATATTGATATCTGATGATCCAGCAAAGTAGCTTATTGCTGGTAGAACTAAAATAGGTATATTAAAATATTTTCCAAATAAGAAGCACTTTACTCTTTCAATACTTCCTGTTAATGTTTCTATACCTATACCTGGATGTTCATGACCCATAATAAGCATCTTTGTCTTCTCTATCATTTTTGGAAGTTCCTCGCCATGGAAGAAAAGATAATCTCCGATTTTTGCCTCCTGTTTATAAATAGTCAGTTTAAATGGTTCTTTATATTTATCAACAAAGTTGTCATGATTTCCCTTTATCAGAACAAGAGAGAGTTTTGAATCTTTTGCAAAATTTATGAAATCATATAGTTCATTAAATTCTTCTTCATCTACTTTTGAAAATTCATTTTTTATATCGCCATCAATTATAAGCTGTTTTGCATTATGCTTCTTCAATGCGCTCGATATTGTATCCTTTATATATTTTAAATTCATTTTTGGTATTGCCGCACCGGTTGTTTTAGCCATTACTCCCTCATAGCCAAGATGCATATCTGCTATTACAAGTGCATCTATGCTCTTTATGTATGCAACCGGAATACCATCTAAAAGTTCTATATCTTTTGTAAGCATCATTTCTTTATTCGCCTCATTACTAATTTATGAAGCTCCTGAAGATATTTATGTCTTTCCTTCATCATTATAACATCTGCCTGTCCAAATGTCATGAGTGTATGGGAGAACGGGCTAGGTGAAGGTGTTTTTATTAGTTTGTATTTTATCTCCCCCTTCCTTATTTTTGTAAGGACCTCTTCAGCTTTTGGAAGATCCATCATATCATTCATTATCTCTCTATATGTTTCCCTCAATATTGGGAAGTTCGGATCCATTTCTTCTACCGCTTTGAGAAGAATCTGCGAGCTCACCTGCTGTCTATTGACAGACATTTTATATCCTCTATAATTTTTAAGCACCATAAAACTGCGTGCTGCAACATGCCTGAACTTCCTCCTCATAAGTTCTGTGTTTTTTATATTTCTTTTCAAAAGCGGAGCTATGCTCGATGACGTGAGCTCATCCATTATCTGATCGAGCAGTTTTTGATCAAAATCTGGCTTTTCATCGAATATAATTACAAATCCATTATCACTTATACTTATGCTTATATCATTATTTGTCAGTTCTCCTATCTTTATTGCTACAACTCTTGATATTGCATCATTTACTCTTCTTCCAAATAAAGAATGGAATACAACATAATATTTATCTTTAGATATATCTCGTGTGACTTCAACAAGAAGTAGATTTTTATTAGGTATCTCTTTTGCAAATAGGTATTGTTCTAAGAAGTATTGAAATATACTGCTCTTTGAATTTTCATCAACTGGAAGCTTTGATATTAATTCATCAATCTCTTTTGGTATGCTCTTAATGTTTTTTGCACTGAATGCCTTTACCTTCTTTTCTTTAACATACTTTTCAATCCTATTTTTCATTTCTAATCTGAATTCGCTTATGTTGTTTGCAAGTTCATATGATAAAGGAAGCTGTTCCGAGAACCATGGAGGTATTGTGGGTGCATTCGAATCAGAAGGGCTGACATAGCAACGCATTCCTTTAGAATATTCAAATTTGTAGAGCTTTCCTCCAAGTGTGAAAATATCCCCTGGCTTTAACTTCATCATAAATTCCTCTTCAATGTTGCCAACCCATTTATTGCCGTTAAATACATTGATTGCAACCTCATCAGGTATAGTGCCGAGATTAAGCATGTATATTACATTGATATATTTGCCCCTTCTTCCAAACATATTCTCCTTTTCATCATACCATATTTTTCCATATACCCTTCTACTCTCCAAACCAACATAATTACCTGCTAGATAATCAAGAAGAGCGAGAAAATCGCTTTTTTGCAGATCGTGATAAGCATATGCGCGCTTGATAAGCATATAGGCTTCATCGACATTCCATTTTTTATTAAGCGACATTCCTACAATATGCTGCGCGAGCACATCGAGTGCATTATGCGGCACTACAAAAGAGTCGAGCTTCTTTTTGAGCGCGGAATCGAACATAACAGCGCATTCAATTAAATCATCCCTATTTACAACTATAGATTCACCTTTGGCAACCTCTTTGAAAGAGTGCCCCGCCCTTCCTATTCTCTGGATAGCTCTTGTAACGCTCTTAGGAGAGCCGAGCTGGATTACCGTTTCTATTGAGCCGATATCAACGCCAAGCTCTAAGCTTGTTGATGAAACCGCGCATTTTAGGGAGCCTTTTTTAAGCAGCTCCTCAACTTCTAGTCTCGATTCTCTTGAGAGCGAGCTGTGGTGTGCTGCAATCTCTTCGCCATAACCAAATCTTTTCTTAAGATTAAATATAACCCTCTCAGTACCGCTTCTTGTATTTGTAAAAATCAGAGAGGTTTTGCTCTTTTTAATTACCCTATCAATCTCTTTGTACATTGCATCTTCTATTTCATCATCTTTGGCATAGATCATATCCTTGACGGGGCTTACAACCTTAACATCAATCTTTTTGCTCCATGAAGCATCAACAATCTTGCAGTCGTTTGGCTCACTTCCATTATACCCTACAAGGAACTTCGCCGCTTCTTCAAGCGGATAGAGAGTAGCACCCAAACCAATCCTTGAAAAAGGTTTGTTTGCCATTGCGGATAATCTTTCAATTGAGAGTGATAAATGTACACCGCGTTTATTATTTGCAAGTTCATGAATTTCATCAATAATAAAATACTCAACATCTTTGAGGTTTTCAACAAATTTTGGAGAGTTTATTAATATAGCAAGGCTCTCGGGTGTTGTTACTAAAATATGTGGTGGATGCTTAAGCATCGCCTGGCGCTCTTTCTGCGTTGTATCCCCTGTTCTAACACCAATTGTAACCTGCTTGATTCCCTCTTTGATTATTTCAACGCCCATTTTCTTTCTTATAATTTCAAAGATCTCTTCAAGTGGTTTTTCAAGGTTCCTCTTTACATCATTGTTGAGCGCTCTAAGCGGCGATACATATATACAGTAGACTTTGTTTTCAAGCTTTCCGCTCAGCGAGTAGTCAAAAAGCCTGCTTATAACTGTAAGAAATGCGGATATAGTTTTACCAGAGCCCGTAGGTGCTGTTATCAATACATTATTCTTTTCATTGATAAGTTTAAAACTGAATTTTTGGGGTGGTGTAATCTCTTTAAAGTTTGATTGAAACCATTCTCTAACATAGGGGTTGAGCACTGAAAGGCTTTCTTCATCTTTAAAAGGTTCTGTTAAATATTCAATCATTTTATCGCTCTTACCTTTTTCCCTTATTTATTATATAGAAATATTTATCTTTAAGTATTATCAAACTGATATCTAATATAATATAATATATTTTATTTTTATATTTATTTTTATATATATTTTATATTATATTTTTTTATATTATATATTTTTGTATTATTTCAATTTTTGAAAAATCTCTAAAATAATCAAGCAATCAAAAATACAATTTATATATTTATATACATTAATAATTTTTTGACATAAATAAATACAAAAATAATTATCAAAATAAACTAAAATAAACAATAATATATAAAATGAAAATGAATTAAAATAAAAAATGAATTAAGAAATATCAACAAAAAATTGTGAGAAAATATAAGTAATAAAAATAAAAACAAAATAAAAATAATACATAAATAAACAAAAAAGCAAAAAAAGAAAATTTAGATAGATATTATATTTTAAGATTATTAAATTATTTATAGATTGAATGGTATTCAGTACCTTGGTCATCTATTATAGTTATGCATTCTCCTTCGCATTCTATTAAGCAAGCCTGACATAATATACAAGCTTCTCCATTTACTGCTACTGATTTCTTCTTGAAGTGATCATGGCACTTCTGCACATCATTATTCCATTTCGCATAAACATTAGGATCATTCTTGCCCTTCCATTGTTGTTCAGGTGGTGTTGCATCGCTGTTGATTACACCCTTTGAGCCATCTGGATCCTCTGCTATTTCCTTCATCTGATAAACCGCAACCGGGCAGACATCAGAGCAGTGCGCGCAACCTGTACATTTGGTTTTATCAACATAAACTTTCATTTTCCCGCCTATACCTACATATAATTTTATTCTTATTTTCTCTTTCCCTATTTAAAAGAAAATCTTTTAAAATACTTCTGTATAAAAAATGAAGAAAAATAAAAGAAATGCACGACAATAACGCTAGTCTATTGCCTATTCAAATGTTTGTTCTAATGTTTGATCGTTAAATTGATTTAGCCGAATAAGCTTGAAAGACCGCTAGCCGCTTCCTCTTCACTTTTCTTTTCTTCCTTCTTCTCCTGCTTTGGTTGTGCCTGGGCTTGTGGTGCTGCTGCCGGTGCTGCAGAAACCTGCATGCTCTGTGCATTCTTTATAATATCTTTTATGTTCACATCCTTTAATGAAGAAACTACTGCCTTTGCCCGTGCCTCATCAGGAGTCAAACCTGCCGCTTTCACTACCTCTAAAAGATTCTTTTCATTGATTTCTTTTCCGGCTGCATCAAGAAGCAATGCCGCATATATGTATTCCATAAATTTTCACCTTAATATAATTAAATATTTATTTTTAATCTTTTTTATTTTATTTTTATTTATATTATTTATATCATTTTTATATTTTCTCTTTATATTTTTTATTTTGTTTTTATTTATTTTGTTTTTATCTTTTTACCCTTCTTCTTTTTTATATTTTTAATATTTATTTATTTTTTATTTATTTCTATCACTGCTTTACATTGCTGTTTAATGTTGCCGCCGTTCTTGAAGCCCTCTCAACAAGCTTCTCTGCTATGCCCGGCTCGTATATAGAGCGCTCGAGCCCTAGATAGAGTGCCTCATTATAAGCTTGTGCGATAAGCTTTGGCGCTGTATACACATTGACAATTTTTGCTTTAAGTGATAGGTCAAATGCGCACATAAATCCTTTTGCGATATCACCTGCAACCTGTTCTGCAGTTATATTCAATACATCTCTCTTGAATAATACTCCATCTGAAACAAACCCGCTAGGCTCCACAACCGCCTTGAATGGTGTTATATCAAGAATCTTAAGCGCTTTTGCTATTGCAGGGCTAACAAGTGAACCCGCCTTGACAACAACCTTGCTCTTTGCTATTACCACCTTGCCCTTCTGTATCTGCACGTCTATACCCGCCTGCTTGAGCTCGGTTACGCTCTGCCCCGGCTGCACGTTTGTCTCCCCCTCTGTTACTGTTATATCCGACGGGGAAATCTGGTTTGGCTTGGCTGCGAGCTTTAGCTCGTTCTTCTTGAACTCCTTCATGAGCTTGAATGGGTCCTCGTTGCTGAGCAGTATTGCCGAGGTGCCGTTGAGCTCGTCCACAAGCTGCTTTGTTCGCTCATCAGACTCGAGAATCCTCTTCAAAAGGCTCTTCTTAGCGGTAATGAACTTAACCTCTTTTCCAAGTTTGTTCCTTGCTTGCTGTACTAATCTGTCAGGTATATTGTTGACTGATAAAACACCTACTGTTTTATAATTTTTTATTTCCTTTGCCTTTTCTTCGACAAATTTCTTCTTATCCTCTTTTGAAAGCATAATCACACCTTATTTATATCAATTTATATCAACCTCAATGGCTTGCTCATTGTTAATTTGACATATACTGATTTAATATGAAGTTTTCCAAACTTTTTTGAGAATGTATTTATAACTTCATCTATATTCTCTGCAAGGTCCTCATTGCTCATTTTTTCTACGCCAACCGCGCAGTGCACAGTAGGCAAATATTTTCCCTTGCTCTTTATATATATTGTGCTGCTCATATCTTTAATGATGTTTGCTATATCGCTTCCTGCAACCGGCTTTGGCATTTTGTTTCTAGGACCTAAAAACTGTCCTAATCCTTTTGCTATTAAAGGCATGAGCGCGGGTTGTGCAAGCAGCTCATAATCAAGCAGTTCATTGAGCTTCTTCTTATCATTAGCCAATGTTGGTATTTCTGATGAGCTTACCACCTTTACGCCAATGCTTTCTGCCTTTGCAGCAACATTTTTATCATCTGTAAAAAACATAATCTTGCTTTCTCTGCCCTTTCCTTTCGGCAGTTTTATACTCATATTTAATCTATTATCAGGTTTGCTGAAATCGATGTCCTTAAAGTTGACAATCAGATCTACACTCTGTGTAAACTTCCTCTTTCCTCTATTTTCATTTACGAAAGCGTTAAACTTATCTAATAATTCCTTTTCCATTTTAACCCCTCCTGCCTATGGCAGTAAAGAACGGGAAAAGCAGAAATGCTCTCCTTCTTTTACTTATTTAGATGTGAAATATTTATAAAGATTATGGTAGATAATGCAAAATCTATAAGAACCTTAATTTTAATTTTTTGTTGACTCTTTGTATATTTTTATATATAATTTTTAAAATTAAATTTTTTAATAATTTATAAATTTTTATTTTATTATATTTATATTATTTTTTATTATTAATATTTGTATATTTATATTTTATACTTTTTTGGTTTTAATTAATTTTTTAATATCCTGCTTGAAAAGCTCCTTCTTTTCAATCTTCCAGTATTTAAAAGTGTAGAGTAAAAATATCCATCCCAAAACAACACCAAACCATAACGTGGCAAATCTTGTCATTATTGTAGCTGCAGAACCTGTTGTATAATCAATATTCATTATGGAGCCTAATGATGAAATCATAAAACCATCGGTAACGCCCATGTTTCCGGGTATTGCCGATATCATACCATAAAGCTGTGATGATGCAAATGTAAATAAGCTATTGGCAATTGGTGCGCTAACACCTAAGGAAATAAGAACTATAAAAAGCGCCATTGAATTGAGAAATGCAGAAGGTACTGAATAAAGTATTGATGCAAGGTAAACTTTTGGTTTATTTAGCATGCTCTGTGATGAATAATACTCATCACCATAAATAAAAAATAATATCATTAATCCTTTCTTAATGTTTTTAAAGTGTTTCTTAAGAATTGTAAAGAACCAATCGTCTAAAAGAAATATAAATGGAAAAAGCAGGAGTATATCTGCAAGTACTACATAAATAATAAATTTATTTACATAAATAGATATTGCTAGTGCAAATATGGCCATGCCAAGAGAATCTGTAAATATATCCATTATCACAAGCGGTGCAATACTCATAAATTTTATTTTTGTTATCCTTTTCAATGTGTAAGCCGCTACTATTCTCCCAATCTTTCCAGGTGTTATATTCATAGAGTAAACAGATAAATATACACTAAAGCTCCTTTTAAGTGGGACTTTCAGGCCAAGTGTTTTCATATAGTAGTCCCATTTTCCAAATCTTAATATGTAACCTATGAAGACACATATAAAAGCTAACAAATAGATAAAAGGATTAGCCTGCAACATTCTTCCTATAACCGTGCTTACTCCTCCTATTAATACAATTATAAGGAAAACAATAAATGTTCCAAAGAAACCTATAGAAGAGATTAAACCTATTTTATGAATTAATTTTATATATTCTTTTTGGTCTACATGTTTTAAACTGATCAACTGCTTCCATATATTCTGTTTTTTTTCTTTTTTGCTTTTGGCCATTTCAATCAATTTAAAATTTAAATAATTTAAATTAAATAATTAAAATTAAATTAAAAATCAAACAATATGCTCGTAATTATCTTTTACCTTACGTTTAGTATAATATCTAAAATAATTTGTAGTATGGTAGATTGCATAGTGTAGTTTACCCCACTTGTCGGTACGGCGTGTGCTCGTATAAACTTTTGCATATTTTGTGTATCCTATTTTGCCAAGCTTTCCTGCGCGTTTTGCCAAATCAAGGTCTTCGCAGGTTCCTTGTTTTGGATCAAAGCCTTTTAATTTTTCAAAGGTTGTTTTTCTTATTGCAAAGTTTGATCCAATTACAAATTTAAAAGGTGTCCTTATTAATATATTTACTAGAACAACAGATACAAAAGCATAGCTTATTCTATTTAAAAAGCTATCATTCCCATATGGTGCTATAGGGCCGGTGGCAACGCAGATTCTTTTATCCTGAAATATATTATGAATTGCCTCTAAATAGGTTCTTTCAGGTATTGTGTCCGCATCTATAAATACATAAATATCGCCCCTTGCAGCTTTTGCACCAAAGTTTCTACCATTTGATATACCTTTCAGCTTTGTTGCAACAACCTTAGCATATTTTCTAGCTATCTCTCTTGTTTTGTCTGTGCTCATGCTATCTGATACAATTATCTCAAAATCTTTAAACGTCTGGTCCTTAAAAGCTTTGAGCGTTTTTTCAATGTATTTTTCTTCATTTAAAGAAGGTATTATAACGCTTATTTCTACCAATAATACACCTTTTTAAATTTTAATTTTCTTTTATGCTTTTGAAGCGATACTGACATAACTTTGATCGCATATATTTGAAGGTTTTCCTCCATCAATTCTGCATATCTGTGCAGTAAATATATTTGCACTCCCTATTATTTCTTTTGATATTGTTGAATTGCTATTTTCAAGCTGTGAAATAATTATACTCCAGTTTTCGCCATCCAATGCTTGTGGTGTAAATGTTGCACCATTAACTACACTTTGATTTCCAAAATCAATAAATGGAATACTCTCCTGATAACCAAATTTTTGTATTGTTTTATTTTCTGACATAGTTAAATTTTCTAATGGTTTACCAGTATTTGTTGCAATCTCTACAGGAACAAAAGCCAAATAACTGCTTTGATAGCTTGAGTTGTAAAATGTGAATGTGGGTGTTGAGGGATAAACATCAGTTGCACTTGACGTCATATAACTAAGGTTTGTAAAATTACCAAATCTCAAAAGTGCAATAATCAAACCCCATCTTACTGCAGCACAATATGGGCAATAATCGGCCCCAATATAAAGAACCTCTGTTTTGTTATTATCTATCAATTGATTACTGCTTGAGATTGTTTGTGGAAAAGAGTCAACATTTCCATTACCAACATTATCTGCAAGAGTATTATTTAATGCGATTGTTTTTAGTTCAGCGATCACACTATTGCTTACTTTAATATTATTGTATGTTGTAAGATTTGTGGTATTTTTAGGATTTGTTGGAGTGGTAATTGATGAATTTGCATTGAACCATAAGGCTAACGAAACAAAGATCATCGCGGCTATTACAATAATCACTTCATATATTTTTTTCATAATAAAACCTATTTTCAATAAATAATATAAATAATATAAGACTAGCTATTATTTAATATTTAATTATTTAAAATTATTTAATATTTAAATTTCTTTTATATATTTTAATTAACTTATTATTTATAAAGTATTTTGCGGTTTTGATGTTGCCTTTTTATAATCGGTGAAAAAATTAATCTTCAGTTTCTTTGCTAATAAATAAAATGAATCTTTATAATTATATATAAAAGCGCTTATTATTATACTAAGCAAAACACCAGCAATAACATCTGTTAAGTAATGAACGCCTAAATAAATTCTGCCAAATAATATAAGAACAAGCCATACAATGTAAAGAATTTGTATTATTCTATATTTATTTAAAAAAGGTATTACCCCTGTAAGAACACTTGCATGGTTGCTTGGAAATGAAAACGAGCTCTCACATGCAACATTATTTATCCAAGAGAGTTCGCTTATGTTACATGGTCTTGGCTCCTGAACAATATATTTTATAATTTCGCTTATTGCGAATGCAATAATACCAAATGCTACAAAAGCATAAAGATTATTGTCTTTTTTATAAATAAAATATAATGCAATGAGCGGTAGTATAATAAAGAAGCTTGAGGCAAGATAGAGCATTATTGAATTAAGGAAAGGGCTTGCAACTGATTTGACTACTTGGAATGCCCATATATTTGCTCCTATCTTATAAGGCTGAAAATCTAAGATCGAAAAAAACATTAAACCAACTCCTAAAATCAACTAAAGTTAATCAAATAATTTGATAAATAGGTTTATATAAATTTGTATCTGTTTTAGGTATATTTAGGGTATATCTAATTTTTATTTTATTATACTTTAATATTATATTAATATATGTTTTATATATTAAATAAAGAATTAATAAATAATATAAAAGATAATATAAAAAATAATTCGTAAAAAGAAATGTTTTTATATTAATCTTTCAAAGTTAATAATTAATAAAATAATAATAAAATAATTAATAATTATATTTTAATTTTAATTACAATATTTTTTAATTATAATTAATCCCGTGTGTTGAGATGAATATTAAAAATATATTACCAATTTTATTTTTTATTACAATGATGCTTTTAGCTGAAACTAATGCTTCTTATACAGTATTGGGTATAAATACAACCGTAACACTAAATACAAATACGAGTGCATATGTAACAGAGGTGATTAAAGTTGCAGTTAGCAATATCTCAACTTCACAGTATTCAGCAGATAGACTAGCATTAAATCTATCGCTTAGCAATTGGCAGGAGTTGATAGGTCCTGATTTGACGGAGCATATAGTAAATCCAAAAGGTATGATGTATGGCTTGAACTTTCTACCTGGTCCTTTAATTACAACAGATAACGGCAAGGTGGCTTATCTAAAGATGAGTTATTATGTTTCAAACGTTACAACAATGAATATAACCGGGCCACGAGCTTTCAAATACTCCTTTAACAAAGATGTATTTAATTTTGAAGCAGCAAAAAGCGGAATAGTTTTAGGGCCAAATACAACATTGAATATTATACTTCCAAAAGGTGCTCAGGTAATATCTGTTTATCCACTTCCTGATTCTCCCGCACTTGGGTTTGCACAGAACTATAGGAATGTGACTGAATTATCATGGTACCAAAACGAGCCCCTTTCAACATTTACTTTAGTATATGTAGTTCATGAAAGTTTACAGGATGAAGTTTTGAATTTCTTCTTGAACATCTATAAAATATTAGGAATATATACTTATGTAATAATAATACTGATTATTGCCCTCTTTTTAATATATATGTATTTTAAACTATCAAAATAAATAAAGATAAACTTTTATTATTTTCATCTAAAATAAAAAACCAGAATTAAACTAAAAAATAAAAAAAAATAATAATAAAAATAAATAATAAAATAAGCAAAATAAATTTTTATAAACTTATTTTTCAGTTTCCTCATTCCCCCTCTTTTTCTTTTGTTTTTCATATTCTTCTCTAGTCCAACCATAAGGCAGTGCATGCCTTATACTTTCCGGGAAATAAGTTTTTGAATAGAACTCTTTATAGTAATCAAAATCAACCTCACTAATATTCTCTGGTTTTGGATGTATGCCCTGCTCGTTTAAGAATTTGATTATATCCTCTCTGCTGATTTTTGCTTTTTTGTTTTCAGCATCTATCGGGTTATATATTATTTCGATATGTCTCTTAACAAAAGCTACTTTTGCTTTTATGATTGCATCTAGATTAAGCAAGCGGTATTGCAGCCTTGCGCAGTGAGCAAGATCAACAAGCTCTTTCTGATCCAAATTATCAAAAGTAATCTTTTTTATCATTCTATAAGGCATTCGATATTTTTTCCCATCCTCCTCAACATACTGCAGACTTGACATACTATTATCTGATTCCATTTCAACACCATTTCAATTTAAAATTTTAATTTTTGCTTTATTTAATTTTTTTATTCTAATTTTTATTTTTAAATATTTATTTTAACTAAACTAAAAAATAAAATAATAAATTATCAAGCCTTTGCCTCTTCTTTTATAACTGCCATATTTGGAAAGTTTGCCACGTGCTTTCCTCCGTTTACTGGAAGCGCAAAATAATCGATCATATTATGATAGGTTTTTATAAATTCAGGCCTTTGTTCAAGCTCTTTTACATTCCTTATGTATTTATCTGATTTATAATCCCAATTTGGATGGCTCTTCTTCCATTCATCTGCAGGTATGCTATACTGCTTCTGGATCTTATCTCTATAAACCTCTGGGAATACATTAAAGGTACAGAATGGGAGAACCTCTCCATCAGGCATTGCGTAATGGATATCGCATCTTTCGACTCTGTTTATATCATAAGTATATTCATCCTGGAAGTGCATCATTCCTAAGAATAAGGTTCTATTGTGGAATTCGCCCAATGAATTAAAGTCGTGATGCAGGAATATATTCATCAGCATCTTGCCTAGATTCATTGATTTGGGTTGTTTTTCTTTATCTATGAATTTTGGAATATTCATAACCGCTTTAACTGCTATTGCTTTTCTCATTAATCTGCCTTTACCTTCCATTTCTGTAATCGTTTCTTGTAAATAGTTTATCAGGCCTTCAGCATCAAGAAATTCTGTTATTGGTATTATTCTATTATCCTTATCGAGTATAAGATATGTACCCGCACCGCATGCAAAATGTATTGAAAGATCATATTGGAACTTTCCTGTAAGCGCTTCAATGAATTTCGTTATACCTCCAGTATATGGAACGCTGAACCAATGCTCCTTCTTTATAACTCCATTAGTCTGCTTTTCTATTTCTTTTATAGCACCTGGTATTGTTATCCTCTGCTTTTCTCTATCTCTTTTTGGCATTCTTCCTACGAGCGAAACCGGCTGGAAATTGACAGCTCTTATAACATCTAGATTGTTAAGTCCGAAGTTGATAAGCGCGCCGAGCTCATGGTCGTTTATACCTCTTATTACTGTAGGTACAAGCACTATTCCTATCTTAGCCTTTCTGCTAGCCTCGAGCGCGAGCGGGACCTCCCAGTAGTTTTTGGGGTTTGTTCTGGCGCTCACTCCATCACAGCTCATATATAAAGTGCCGCATCCAGCATTTTTGATGTCCATAGCAAGCTGGGGATTCAAGCCGAGATTTATACCCGTAGTATTTAATTGGATCTGGTCGAATCCGGCTTTCTTAGCCCTTCTTATAACCTCTACAATCTGGGGATGCATTGTTGGTTCGCCGCCAGTGAGCTGGAGCGCATTCGCTGGTATTGGTTTAGCCGCTCTTAAATTCCTAAATAATTTATCAAGCTCGTCAACACTCGGTTCATATATAGG
>Ga0080003_1000476_pt1 | contig 26838 bp, 26 predicted proteins | sample JossMetagenome_FD_69206 | JGI IMG/M metagenome (GOLD analysis project Ga0080003, IMG submission 69206) | Hot spring microbial communities from Joseph's Coat, Yellowstone National Park, USA - JC2_E (SPADES assembly) (version 2) | ecosystem: Environmental > Aquatic > Thermal springs > Hot (42-90C)...
AGAAGAAAAGTTCTTCAATTCCGTTGATAAATTTATGAATTGGTACAACTTCATAAGGCCACACGGAGCTTTTGACATAGAAAGACTTGAAACGCCAGCAGTTATATATTATAAGAGGCTTCCTAAAAAGGAGATAATTGAACAGTCATTCTTTGATATGCTAGAGAGGGGGGTGTAATAATTTGGGAATAAAACACAGGAAAGCATTGCCGATAAATTAATAAGCAGCTCACATGGGTATAAGCTAGGGGCTAAAATCTGGTTTGAAAAAAGCAAAATAAGATTAAACCAAAAGTTAATCAAAAAACAAAAGTTCATCAATTACGTTGTTAATTATAATTGAAATGCCGTACTTGCGGGAGTACTGATTATAAGAAAAATTTTATTAACAATTGCATTATAAAAATAAGGAAAAAGATAACATTGAAAGATAGGAAGCAGATAAATAAATGGCAGATAGAGAGTAAAAGGAAAGTTGCTTCTTCATTACATAAACTTTTTTCTGAAATTAATGATGAAAAAACCATCGTTGTAGTTGAGGGAAAAAGAGATTTTCTGGCTATCAAGAGTCTTGGATACAGGGGGAAGATTTTTCAGCTTTGCGGCAGCGGAAAAGGTACAGGAAACCTTGCATCCGAACTTTCATTTTATAAAAAAGTTATAATCATGCTTGATTATGATAAAAAAGGAGAAAGCCTTACCAAGTCCATTATAGAAAAGCTATCTTATGGGGGCGTTACAATAGACCTGAACTTAAGAAAAAAGGTCAGAGAAATAGCCAAAGGTGTAGACCACATAGAAGATTTGAAAAAATTCTCTCAGTACTTGGTACAAGAATAAGGCTTTTAAAAATCAAACCTGCTGTTCAAGGTAATCGTTTACAACGGAAAGCAGGGTAAAGTTTACAGTGCAAGGATCATCTTCTCCTTCTATGTATATTTTATCTCCATAAGGATAATAGTTGCTTAAGTTTATATAATTCTCCCAAACAAGCTTAAGGAAGCTCAGGTTTTCATACGCATCAGGGTTCGCATTACGCTTTAACGAAGTTTCTGGCTTTATATCGAGTATCAGAGTAAGATCCTGCTTTGGTATGTTTTTCTCAAAGCTAATTATTTCATCAGCCATTATGCCTTTTGCTACATGATAAACTACGTTGCTTTCGCTCCAGCGTTTTGCTAAAACTATGTTCTTTTCCTCACCTAACCATCTGATAACGTTTTCAGCGTGCTGGGCCCTATCGAGGCTCCAAAGCATCCATGCCAGCTCTATTGTTTTTTTGTTTTCCGTAAGGTAATATTTTATAAGCCCTCCCAGCCTTGTTTCGTAAGAAGGCTGCATTATGGTATAAACTCTGTAACCTTTTTCGGTTAAAAACTTGCTTAAAGGTTTAACACAACCGCCGCCCGAAATCGCTTGAGTTTCTTTACCAGATTTATCGATTCCAGAAACTACTAAAAACTTTCCTTTTCTTAAATAATTTTTTTCCGAGATGATGTTCCTGTATGAATTGACAACGTCTTCAGCAAGCATTTTATCGTTTACATAAGGTAAAATTTCTTCGCGCTCGATAGGTTTTGTCACTTTGTACCTTTCATAAATTAACGATAAGAGAGCTTCGAAATCTATTCTATTGCTCATCGATTAAGATCTCCCCGCTTTTTGCGTTTACTTTTATTGTTCTTTCTTTGTATTTTTTAAGAAGCTCAAAATCGCTTTGTGAAACTGTTAAAAGCGGTATATCGCTTATCGCACAGCCTGAAGCAAGGAGCGCGTCTACTGATGAGCATATCATAGCTACGGGCGCCTTTTTATTTCTCTTGAGGCTGTAAATTATATACGGAGCTACGGTGCTACCTATCATGTAAGGAAAAGAAAGAATAACCCCCGTTATTTCAACATGATTATCTTCAGCCTTTAAAATGCCCGTCTTAGGATTAACCATGCCAAGGAACGAAACCGGTTTATCTATGACTTTTAGCGTAGACATTATCATTGATGGACCTTCTACTATTACTTCAGCTTTTATGTTCATTTTTTGATTCGCCAGGTATTTTAGCCTCTTTAAACCTTTCTTTGTTAGCTCTTAAAGTTATCGTGGCGTCTATACCGAGCTTGTCAGTCAGAAGCATTTCCTGGTCGCTTGATGGATCGAGGCTTGAACCTTTGGCGTTCTTGATAACGAGCAAACCTCTTGATGCCTGGAACCTTGTAGCTATAGCTCTTTCAACATCAACAGGGTTTTTGGGGTCTATATCGTCATCAACTACTATTACAAGTTTAAGTGAAGGATGAGCGGCGAATGCCGCTATCATAGCGTTAACGGGCTCGCCTTCAAGTTTTTTGTCAATCTGAATTACTGCATGAAGCCATTTGCTGCCTCCTTCTGTCAAATACACTTTTTTTACCGATGGAACAGAGCTTTTTACTTCTTTGTTAAGTTTAGCTTCTACCGGGAAACCCATGAGCCATCTGTGTTCAGTACCTCCTGGCAAAACGTCCCTGTAAATTGGTTCATTTCTACTGTATATTTTTTCAAACCTAATTACAGGCTGTTGTCTTGTATGGTCATAGTTGCCAAGCATCTCCACCATGCTGTCAGAATCCTTTTCATCTTTGCTTATATATCCTTCAATGATAAATTCCGCTTCGGGGATAGGCAGCCCGTGCTCAGGGCTTCTATAAAATTCTAGACCATCAACAAGAGAATTAGCAATATCCATTTCGAATGTGCCCAGAGGAGCCTGATAAGCAGCGGCAAGCTCTACAGCCGGGTGAACTCCTATGACTATTGCTACAGGCATGTCTTTGCCTGCGTTCTTCCACATGTTCCAAATAGCATGAAGGTGTCTGCCTTCTACCATTCTTATAACGCCTTTTCCATTTCCAAGAAGCCTTATCCTGTGCACGCTGGCGTTTAATATTTTTTTATCAGGGCTCTGAGCTATAGCTATGCTAGAAGTCATATAGTAACCAAGGTCATTTTCAAAGTGCCATACTGCTGGGATATTTTTATCTGAAATTTTAACGTATTCTTTTAAATCAGCCTCATTAAGCGAAATTTTCTTTGGAGATCCTACAGAAGACATGAACTTATCGTGAACGTTTTGTGGATCTGTTCCTAAAGCGATGGCCATAGTTTCTTCGGATATTATAAGGTTAGATACTATGTAACCATTTTTTCCCTTAGGTCTTAATCTAATAGGTGAGTTTGTGTTTTTTTCAAAAAGCGCAACCTCAAATTTTGTTTCGGCTTCACCTAATTCTTTAAGCAGTTTTTTATCTTGAAGGCTACTTAAGTAGCTTCGCAAATTATTTTTTACCATCGTTTTAATAATCAAGTCTTCCCTTATAAAAACAAAACGCTTGTTATATGCTGAATGAACACAAGAGTTTTGCTCGAAAAAGTTATATTTATATAAAATGAAAGGAAAAAGCGAGATAAATGCCTAACATTGAAAATTTAACCAAAAGAAAGGTTACGGGCGGAAAAAGGAAAGCTTACAGAAGTAAGAGAAGAAGAGAAAGAAAAGCACAGCCCCGTGTAGTTGAAGTGGGGCAGCTTTTGACAAGGACGAGAAGGGTTAGGGGTGGAAACTTCATATCCTATGTTGTAAAGACTGATAAGGTAAACGTTGCTACTCCTGAAGGAACAAAGAACGTAAAAATACTATCTGTGGTTTCAAACCCGGCTAACAGAGATTATGAAAGAAGAGGTGTAATAACAAAGGGAGCTATCGTGGCGACTGAACTGGGAAAGGTCAGGATAACTTCAAAACCATCAAAAAATGGAGCTCTTTCAGGCGTTCTTATCAAATAAACGACAAAGTTAAAAACAAAAAACAACAACCAAAATAAAGGGCCCGTAGCTCAGGATGGCAGAGCGCCCGGCTCATAACCGGGCGGTCGTGGGTTCAAGTCCCACCGGGCCCATTCTTAAAATCATAGTAAACTTTGAAGATAATCCTAGAGAAGTAAAAGAGCTCGAGTTGTTTTCAAACAAAAAAGACGGTAGCCGCATAAGCAATAAGAGAAAAGAAGCAAGCAAGAAAAGCGTAACCCAGCAGCGGGACGCCGTATTCGTAAGATTCCGTTTTTTTATCATTATCCCTGGGTTCTTTGCTCGTCTTCATTTGTTTTTCCTTAACAGGAAGCCAGAAATTTTTTTCATGCATTTCGATATTGTTTCTTTTTACCTTAAAACCTTTCTTTTTTTTATAAACTCTGTACAGATCAAACGCTGTTATTAGGGAAATAAATATAGCTATAAAGTTTAACGCGTAGATGGCAGAGAATATTGCTGGAAGACCTAGCAGATCGCCAATTGCTATGTAATTATATCTGTAAAGTAAATAGGAAGCAATGGCTATAATTGTAGCTATAAATAAACCCGCAGCAACTATAATCACTCCAAACAAGGCATAAGTAATGATGTAAGATATGTATGGCATGAAAATAAACACATCGTCTACTTCTCTCTTTCTGAAATCCTCTATTGCTCCAGGTATAAACAGCATCGCGACAATCAAGATTAGCGCTATATATAAGCTCCCCTGCATCCGGTCATAAATTTAGATTTTAACAATAAAAGTTTTTGCTGGATTTAAATAAAGGTTTAAAAGCAGAAAAACTACAAAAACAAAAGTTGTCGATATACCTGTATAACGTTTATAGAAACCCGAATGTGGGATTGTTTTTAAAGGTATCTGAGCGTGCGCTTTTGATACCTTATGGATACCCGGAAAGAAAAGGAAAACTTATGGCAGAGATGCTGAAGGTTAACTTTTATTATGCCAGTGCAGGAGGGGGTAGACTTCTCGGACCGCTTCTATCGATAAATACTTCAGGTGCTCTTATAACTAAGTTTGCTACCGATGACGAAATAATAAGCTTAGAGAAATCAATTAACTGTCCTGTAGAAAGGCTCGATTCAATATATACATCAGTAGGAAACCTCCTGCTCGTAAACGACTATGGCGGCATCGCTTCTCCAATACTTTCTGACAGAGAAGTTGAACAGGCGTCCAGAGTTTTAAAGATAAAGCTGATCAGAATGCCGATAGCTGGATACTTTCAGGTAGGCGCTGTGGGTATAGCAACTAACAAGGGGGCCCTGCTGCACCCAATGACCAGCGAAGAAGAGTTAAAGAAAGCCAGAGAAATTCTAGGCGTAGACGTCGATGTTGGATCTATCAACGGCGGAGTTCCTTTTGTTGCTTCTGGAATAGTGGGAAACACAAACGGGCTCATCGTCGGAAAAAGCACTACTGGGCCTGAGCTCATGATAATAAGCAGGGTCTTTAAATTTGAGGGTAACCCGGTGAAACACGTAAAAATTCTTGAAGATTAACTCTATGAGGTTAATGGGGGCGGAAGCCTACTTTAGCAGGTCGAAGATAATTCCTTACAAAGCTGATAAATTTACAGGTTGACAGAATCAGAACATTTGTCCAAAAATTGCTCTGCTCGTTGAACGAAGGCGGGACTCCCGGGAATGATCACGTCATTGACATGATGGATCATAAAGTATTCCTCATGTGAAAGCAAACGCAGTGATGAACAGAAAAGCCCTGTCCTCGAGGACTGAGTAGTTCACTTGAAACCTTCGGCGTTTAGGGTAGAAAGGTTGGTTCGTATGGCTGAACTTTTTTATAAAAATGGGTATAAATGATTGAAAAAATACTTTTAGCTTCCAAACCTGGATGTTTGTCTATTTTTTAGTATTTTTGTTCAAAAGTTTATATAAGATGCTTTACTATTATAATGTTACATATGAGTAATAAATATGTTGGAAAAGAGGTCCCTCAAGCCGATTCTTGGCTTAAAGTTACAGGGACCCTGAAGTATGCGTTCGACACATTTTTTCCTGGAACCCTTTACGCAAAGCTTGTAACAAGCAAGTTTCCTCATGCAAAAATCAAGAACATAGATGTTTCTGAAGCCCTAAAGGTAAAAGGAGTGATTAAAGTAGCAACAGGTAAAGACTTTCCATATAGACTTGGCTTATACCTTTCGGATAGAGACGTTCTGGCTGTTGAAAAAGTTAGGTGGATAGGTCATCCTGTGGCAGCTGTTGTAGCTGATTCTCTAGAGGCTGCAGAAGAAGGAGCGGAAAAGGTCAAGGTTGATTATGAGCCGCTTGAACCAGTGCTTACAGTTGAAAGGGCTCTTGAAAAGGATGCTCCGTTAATACATGAAAAGCTAGGTGAGTACAGGGTCTTCCCCGGTTTCCATCCTGTTCCTGGCACTAACATAGCAAACCTCTTCGAGCTCAAGCATGGAGACGTTGAGAAAGCTTTTCAGGAAGATGATGTTGTAATCATAGAGGAAACGTACAGGTTACCCCAGATAAGTCACGTAACCATGGAAACACAGAATGTGCTTGCATGGTGGAGGTTTGACGATTACGTAGAGCTCTGGACCAGCATACAGTCACCATTTGCGACCAGGTTTTTGATGGCCGACGCCATAGGGTTACCAGTTAACAGGATAATAGTTCATGCGCCTCCTGCTGGAGGAGGTTTCGGGTTAAAAGCTGGGCTTGGATGGGAACCGCTAGTTGCGCTTCTTTCAAAACTTGTTGGAAGAAAGCCAGTAAAGCTTGTTTTGAGCAGGGCCGAGCAGATGACTTCTGCTCCGGTCAGGGATGGTTTTATAGCTAAAGTAAAAGCAGGTTTTAAAAGGGACGGGCGGTTTGTAGCTTACCAAGCTGATTTCTACCTTGATGCTGGTGCTTATGCTGATTATACGATAAACGTTGCAAGAACAGCAGGGTACTCAGCGGATGGAGCGTATGATATTCCTAATGTTCACGTAAAATCGTATGCTGTGTACACAAACAAGATACCAACCACAGCGATGAGGGGCTTTGGTCATCCTGAAAACCACTGGGCCCTTGAACTCACGCTTGACAGAGCGGCAAGCGTTCTCGGAATAGATCCGGTAGAAATAAGGCGCAGAAACCTTTTGAAGCCAGGTGAGTCAGTAAGAGCTACTGGAGAAAGGGTAAGAGAAGACGAAGGTGATCCTCAGAAGGTTCTTTCAGTACTGGCGCAGGCATTAGAACCGGATCATGTTGATAGGCCTTCAGAGCCCTGGAAGGTGAGGGCAAAAGGCATAGCGCTGCTTGTAAAGGCGCCTTCTCAGCCTCCTAGCGCGGGATCGTCTGCGGTTGTAAAACTGAACGAAGATGGGTCGATAGATGTGCTTACAGGAAACGGAAGTATGGGACAGGGAACACCTACATCGCTAGCGATAATAGTTGCTGAAGAATTTGGCATTCCGCTTGAAAAAGTCAAGATCAATCAGCTTGAAATGGTGAGCACTGACACCAACCCATATACATGGCAGACCGTAGGCAGCAGAGGTCTCTTTTCAGACGGCATAGCTCTTTTGAGGGCAATAGAGGACGCCAAGAATCAGATAAAGGATACAGCTTCAAGAGTTTTTAAGGTGCCCGTTGACGATGTGGAAGTTTCAGATGGATACGTTTTTTCAAAGTCTCATCCATGGATAAGGAAAGAAATAAAGGAATTTGCTATGGGGTACACGTATCCTGACGGAACAACCGTTGGCTCTCCAGTAATAGGAAGGGGCAGCTATGCACCTGTGCTTAACACCTTCCTTGATGCCAGCGGTCATGGATCAAACACAGTTTTTCATACTTACGGCGGAACAGGGGTGGAACTGGAGATAGACCTGCTTACAGGAGAAGTAAAGGTGCTAAGAGCTATACAGGTATATGACATCGGAAAAGCCATAGACCCTCTTTTAGTTAAAGGGCAAATGGATGGTGGCTTTATAATGGGCCTTGGCTCTGCCCTTTTCGAAGAGTTGAAATTTGGGGAGGATGGCAGAGTTATAAACCCGAACCTGATAAACTACTATGTACCTCACTTTGAAGACATGACCGCAAGCATGGAGAGTTACATGATAGAAACGCCTCAGAAGGATGGACCGCTTGGGGCAAGGGGAGTTGGGGAGCACGTAATGGTTGGCGTTGCACCTGCAATAGCAAACGCGATACTAAGGGCCACAGGCGTAAAGATAAACCAGCTACCTATTACAGCTGAAAAGCTATGGAAAGCTATAAAGGAGCAAAAACCGGAGCTTATAGAAAAGGCTCAGAAACTGTTTTTTGAAGAAGGTATAAAAGAGGTGCAGCAGGTTTGAGCTTTACAACACCTTATTTTACGCTTCCAAAATTCACCTATTTTAAACCTACAAAACTCGAAGACGCTCTATCTCTGCTAAGACAGTACAAAGGGAAAGCAAAGGTTATGGCTGGTGGAATAATGCTTGTAAACCTTATGAAAGAGAGACAGATTTTCCCAGAATACGTGATCGATATAAAAGGCATAGAAGAATTAAAAAGGATCAGCAAAACAGAAAACGGAATTAAAATAGGGAGCGCAGTAACAGCCATAGAGCTGCAAAATTCATTGATAGTCAGGGATAACCTTCCTGTGCTGGCAAAAGCAGCATCTTATATGGGAGACAGAACGCTTCAGCATACTGTTACAATAGGCGGCAACATAAGCGTTGGAATGCCAAGTACAGATGGACTGCCGGCGCTCATGTCGATGGATTCTTTACTAAGGATAAAAAGTCAGGACGGAGAGCGAACAATACCGGCCTCAGAACTTGTGATTGGTTTGGGAAAGACTTCTTTAAAAGACGATGAGATGATTACAGAAATAATAGTTCCTTACAGCAGCGGTTTAAAGGGCACCTATTTGAAGTTAATCAACGCAAGCGAGGTAGCAATAACTACTGTGGCCGTATCTGTTCTCTTAAAAGAAAGAAAGCTATCGGTGGTAATAGGAGCAATAGCTCCAAAACCTTATTACTTTGATCATAAATCTTTGCAATGGAAGTGGGAAGCTTCACTTACAGAAAACTTAAAGAACGCTTCAGAAATAATAGGTTCAAACGTCAAACCTATGTCTGATGCAGTTGCTAGCTCAGAATACAGGAAAGAAGTTTCTAAAGTGCTTGCTGTTCGCGCATTAAAGGAAGTATTTGGTGGTGCTTAAATTGAAGACGATATCTCTAAAGGTAAACGGGATAACAAAGGAGATAACAGTCGAAGATAACGAGTTGTTGCTCAACGCGTTAAGGGAGAAGCTTGGTATAACAAGCGTTAAAGCAGCATGCTGGAGAGGAGAATGCGGTCTGTGTACTGTACTGTTGGATGGCATACCAGTGAAGAGCTGCATGACCCTTGCTGTTGAAGCGGATGGAAAAGAAGTGATTACAGCTGAAGGTCTGTATTCTGACGAAAGAGCAAAGAAGCTGATGGAATCTTTTGTCAAACATGGGGCTATGCAGTGCGGTTTTTGCACGCCTGCTTTTGTAGTCACTTCTCACTACGTGCTTACCAAGAATCCTGAAGTCGACGGCGAAGAGCTGAAAAAAGAGCTTAACGGTGTAATTTGCAGGTGTGGCACATACTATCAGATATACGAAGCCGTAAAAGACGCAGAAAAATACTATAAAAAAGAAACAAAATCGTAAAGTTATTTTTAAAATATTATTTAGAAAGGCACTCCTTCTTCTTTTAGAGCTTTCTTTAACTGATTTATGTCTGCATCTATTTCTGGAGGCTCCTTATAAAGCGACTGCGCAAAGGCAAGGTCTTTGAATCCTGAACCGGTAACAAGAACAACCACACGGTCGCTGGGGTCAATCACTCTGTTGTCAATAAGCTTCTTTACAGCCCCAAGGGCTGCAGCCCCGCTGGGTTCAGCGAATATACCTTCATACTTTGCAAGATCCTTTACAGCCTGTGCAATTTCTTCGTCGTTTGCCGATTCTCCTGTACCTCCGGTCTTCTTTACTCCCTCCAAAGCTGCATCTCCATCCCACGGGTATGGATCTGATAGTCCCGATGCTATGGTGTGCGGGTGCTTTTCAGCCTCAATCTTTTCAAACGGTATGTTGTTTTTTATAGCCCTGACAAGAGGGCTGTTACCTTCAGGCTGAACCGGCACAAGCCTTGGAAAATAGTTTGCTAAGCCGATTTCCCTTAGATCCCTAACGCCTTTCCATATACCAGCAAGTAGACAGCTGCTCCCGGTGGGAACAAGCATCCAGTCATATGGTTTCCATTCAAACTGTTCAGCGACTTCGAACGATATGCCTTTTGGTCCTTCAACCTGGTAAGGGTTAAAAGGCCCAAAAGAAGGTGAAGGGTACCAGCCCATCTCTTCGACAGCCGCAAGCATCATCTTTACTGTTGGATCCTCTCCTTTTTCGATCCCCCTTACCTTGATGACCGATGCTCCGTAAAGTTTTAGTTGGGCAACCTTTGAAACGCTTGCAGTTGAAAGGACAAAAGCCACAGTCTTTATTCCCGCTTTTGCAGAATATGCTGCTAAGGCTGCGGCCGCGTTACCGCTGCTTGCAGTCGTATCTACCTTCACACCTAGCTCAACGGCTTTTGCTACGCTAACAGACATAGATCTGTCCTTAAACGAACCCGTTGGGTTTCTTGTTTCGTCCTTAATATAAAGCTCTTTCAACCCGTATGCTTCTGCCAGCCTTGTGGCCTTTATCAGAGGCGTTCCGCCTTCTCCAAGCCTTACCGCATACTTTTCATCTACGGGCATCAGCTCTCTCCATCTCCATGTATCACGGGATCTTTTTGCAAGAGATCTTTTGGTGAGCTTTTCCTTTATCTTTTCGTAATCATAGAATATATCGAGCCTACCAAGGTCTTTTTTATCGCACATAACATGTCCTTCTTTTGGATCATAAACTTTTCCGCACCTTGAACAAACCATCTTTGTTACAAAGCTCATTGTTTCTCACCCTAAGGTGTTGATTTTGTTTTTTAATAGCTTTTTGGAACGCTTAACAATAATATTGTTCCATAACGCTTATTATTTTATATATACGTTATTTTTACCATGGGTTTTAAGTTATCTGGCTTTGAAGGCGGAAAGGTCGAAAAGCACGAGATGGTGATAATCGGGAGCGGTCCTGCAGGCTTGACCGCCGCAATCTACGCGGTTAGAGGAGGAGCAGACGTAATACTCATTGGTGGTTACTCATCAGGAGGTCAGCTTATGCTTACGAGCGAAGTCGAAAACTTCCCTGGATTTCCAGAACCTATTCTTGGGCCTGAGCTTATGAAACGTATGAGGCAGCAAGCTGAAAGGTTAGGCACACAGATAATAGATAAAGATGCAACAGAGATAAACCTGGCAGAAAGACCTTTTAAAGTTAAAGTGGAAGATGATACCTACGTTGCTGAAACCTTGATACTTGCCATGGGAGCTTCGGCAAAGGAGCTGGGTTTACCTTCGGAAAGGAAGTTCAAAGGCAAAGGGGTTTCTTACTGTGCCGTTTGTGATGGTATGTTTTTCAAGAACATGGATGTTGCCGTTATAGGAGGAGGAGACACAGCCATAGAAGACGCTATATATCTGTCAAAGATATGCAACAGCGTTACAGTTATACACAGAAGGGATAAACTGAGGGCGCAGGCTGTGATGCAGAAGAGGGCCTTCTCGCTTCCGAACATAAAGTTCATATGGAACAGTGAAGTGGTGGAGGTCGTAGGAGACAGTAAAGTTGAAGGTATCAAGGTGAAGAACAGAATTACAAATGAGGTGAGCTACGTACCGGTTAAAGGAGTTTTTGTGGACATAGGGCATGTGCCAAATACGATGCTTGTTGAGGGACAGGTTGAGCTTACCGAGAACAAATACATTAAGCTTTACGGAGAAACGGGGACCAGCGTTAAAGGTGTTTTTGCAGCAGGCGACATCGCTGATCCCGTCTACAGGCAGGCCGTTACTGCAGCGGGCATGGGCGCTAAAGCCGCGCTCGATGCTTTAAGGTACCTGCAAGAAATAAAGGAAAAAGAATGACAACAGACAACGAAAAACTATCTAAGATAATAGACCATGTATTAGAAAAAAGAAAGGATCTTACAAAAGATAGGTTAATGGAGCTCATACAAGAGAAAAAGCAGCAGATAGGTGCAGGATACCTTACGGACCTTGGTGCTCTTTACCTGATATTGAACGATCTAGGAATAAAGCTCGATGAATACCTGAAGCTATCAGAAATAACAGAAGAGAAGAAAGGCGTAAACCTTACAGGCTACCTTTTATCATATAAAAGATATGAAAAGCGGACCGTTTTTTACCTTTATGATGAAGCTTTGATGAGGGGTATCTACTGGGGTGAAGAAGACGTTTTCAGAAATTTTCCTGTGGGCTCAAAATTAATTTTAAAAAACGCATTTGTTAGAAAGGGCAACAACGATCAGCTGGAAATTCATCTAAACTCACAGTCAAACGTAAGTGCGACTAACGAAGTTTTAAAGCTGGAAGAGTTAATGTCCAGAAGCCCAAAAGCTAAAAACTTTATAATAAGAGGCATTGTCGAAGGTCCAATAAAGAATGTTTCATACAAAAGAAAAGACGGAACAGAAGGCAGCGGCATAAGCTTTTTTATAAGAAATACTTTAAAATACAGGAGCGTCCTGTGGGACAGCGAAGCTATTATAGAAGAGGGTCTGACGATAACAGCAGCTCCTGCTTTTGTCAGAAAAAGCGAATACGGCAACGAAATATCATTTTTAAAACCATGCACTGTCAACATTTCGCCATCCATAATGTCTGTCTTTGGAGAAAATGAGAACGTTCTGCTTCTGGATGAGTTTGGAAACGTAAGGCCTGCCAAGCTGAACAGCGCCTGTAGCGGCTCAGAATCTATAATAATAAAAAAGGCCAGATTTCAGTTCCCAGTTTTTATCATAGATGATTGTCTAAAGTACGACGTAAAATTGAACTACCAGCCTCTTCTACAAAAAATATCTACAGCTGAAAAGGGATACGCGTCGTTAGATTTTATCGTGCTGTCCGAGCTCGTTATGAGGGCATCTGATAAGTATGAAATGATGATTGGGGATGATTCAGGAGAGGGAAAAATAATTGTAACGGCTGAGTTATCAACCAGACTAAAGGGTTTTAAAGTGGGAGAAAAGGTAAGAGCGTTAGGGCTGTGGTCACTTGGCGAAGGTTCTTTTTTAGCAAACGAGTACACTTATTTTATAAAGGTCTAGTTTTCAATCAATAATAGAGTAAACCATTTTTACATAAAAGTTTAATTTAATAAAAGAATATTAAAAAATTTTAAGCGCGTGGAAAAGATTATAAAAAAGTTATAACCTTTTAAAGTTATGAAAATATACAGGGTCAGGACTTATGTACCGGGCTTTGACGAAATACTGTATGGGGGTATACCTGAAAGAAACGTAGTACTGGTTTCAGGAGGTCCTGGAACAGGCAAATCGATCCTCGCAAAACAGTTTCTATATAACGGGCTTTTAAAAGGAGAACATGGAGTTTTTGTTGCTCTTGAAGAACATCCGGTATCAGTAAGAAGGAGTTTTGCACACTTTTCATGGGACATATCAAAGTACGAAAAAGAAGGGGCATTTGCGATTGTTGATGCGTTCACAGCCGGCATAGGATCATCAGCACAGAGAGAAAATTATGTGGTTAAAGACCCGGAAAGCGTGCAGGAGCTTGTTGATGTTTTGAGAGCAGCCATAAAGAACACAGGGGCGAAAAGGGTAGCTATAGATTCTGTTAGCACCCTGTATCTTACAAAACCAGCCCTTGCAAGGGGCACGGTAATGATACTTAAGAGGGTTATTGCTGGGCTGGGGAACACGGCGCTCTTTGTAAGCCAGATTTCTGTAGGGGAGAGGGGTTTTGGAGGTCCTGGCGTTGAACACGCTGTAGACGGAATAGTTAGAATCGATCTTGATGAGATTGAAGGAAGACTTTACAGATCAATCATAGTCTGGAAGATGAGGGATTCAAAAATATCGATGGTAAGGCATCCAATGGAAATAAACGATGACGGTATAAAAGTTCTCTGGGATAAATCGTTGAACATATCACCAGCAGGCGCAAAGATTTATGAGCTGCCCGTAGGCGTACAGGAAGAAATGAAAAAAGCAGTAGAAGAAGCCGATAAAGGAGTACACGAGGCTCAGGAAGAGTTTTGAATTAAAATTTATTAGCAACATTAAGGTAATAAAAACACATTATGAGCGCTGATTCTGTACCATTAAAACCGGTAGGAAAAGAAGATATCAGAAAGCTGGAAAGCGCTCTCTTGACTATTTCTCTTTTTTCTCAGGAAACGCTCCAGACCATAGGGGACCCTCATGAACGGCTTACCTGGGTTGACTCTCTGTACGTTGCTGCCGCCGCTTTTGCGAGGGACAAAGCTGGAATGGCAGCAAGCCAGATAGCGGACGAAATAGGGGTCACCGAGGCAACAGTAAGGAAACACCTAAAGGGGGAAACCAAGGCCGGACAGATAATAAAGCAAAGCTATGAAAAATTAAAGAGTGAAGGTTTTGGCATAACTGTGCCTGGCTGTGAACAATCACAGCAGGTAAAAAATTTAGAGGATCAAGTAAAAAGTTTGCAGGAAAAGATAAACAAGGTAAAGGATCTTTTAAACCAAGCATTACAGGCTCTCAGTTAAAATTTATTGGTTTTTATTTTTTAACTTTATATGGTTAAGGGGCGGAAGTCCTCTTCTGTCAGCTTTAGATTTCATTTTATAGGTATTTTTAAAGCCTTCAGCTAATGATCTTTACAGGCTGATGAGCAATCCTGAAAAGAATTCAGGGATAATTAGGAAAGAAACTTTCTCATGGGAAAATCTCAGGAGTTAGACCATATAAGCTGAAGTCCGTCAAAAGCAAGATCTAAAAGCTTGCGTGAAAGCAAGCGCTGAGATGCATTGAGACGTCTACCTGCGAGGTTGAGGCACTTTTTGACGCAAATAATTTAAATCAGAAGAGGATTTTATCTCATGCATTGAACCTTAGGCAATTTATATCTTTAATTAGGGTACCTTCCCTTAGCGCCACTGCAGCACCGCTTTTGGTCGGAGGAGCTATAGCGAGCAGGTTAAGCTCGTTTAATCCCATTCTTTGGGCAGACATGTTCGCCGTTGCTCTTCTGATGCAGATCGCGACAAATGTTTTTAATGAACACGGCGATTATGTAAACGGTATAGACAGGTATGCATCGCACGGGTTTGCAGGGCTTATAGTTAAAGGTGAGGCGTCGCCCAGAGAAGTTTTTATGATAGCTGTCGTCTTTGACTTTTTAGCGGGAATTCTTGCGATACCAATAGTAATCAGCAGAGGTTTTACAGTGCTTGCTCTAGGGATAGTAGCTTTTCTTGTAGGTATTCTCTATTCAGAAGGCCCTGTTCCTATTTCAAGGACACCTTTTGGTGAAGTTATAGTGGGCCTCACTATGGGGTTTATAGAAATCGTTGCCACAGTTCTTGTTTCTGCTGGAAGGCTCGTGATGATGGCTTATCTTCTATCCTTGCCTCTTTCTTTGCTAGTTGCATCTATTCTAACAGCTGCCAATACTAGAGACATTGACAAAGACAGAGATGTTGGAAGGAAAACTTTGGCTGTGCTTCTTGGTAAAGAACGTGCCGCTCTTCTTTTCTATTCAATGGTAATATTCTCTTATATCTGGATACCTGTCGTTTCAATAATAACAGGAAACGTTAAAATAAACCTGACACTCTTAACTTTACCGATCGCTTATCGTGGCCTGATCAAACTTAAAAGAGAAGGCTTCCTGTATGGAGTAGAAATAAGTTCGATCATATATATTATGTACAGTATATTTTTGGCTATTTCAATGTTGATCTAAAAAAGGATTATAAAAAATCTCAGCACAAAAAAAACTTAAATAAAAAGCACAGAAAGCCAGTTTATGCTCATTACTGAAACCAAATCCCAGAAGACAGCTGTATACGCAGCTTTTTTTGGAACTTTTATCGAATGGTACGATGTTGTCATAGCAGGAATAGCGGCTTCAACAATATGGCCAATTGTGTTCTTTGCGGCTTTCCCCCCTGTTATATCGTTTGTGCTTTCTATGCTTTCTTATACAGCTATGTACTTTGCAAGACCTTTTGCTGCGCTGATATTTGGACATTTTGGAGACAAGGTCGGCAGAAAATCATCTCTTATCGTCACTCTTTTGACAGTTGGTGTTGCCATGTTTTCGATAGCATTACTGCCTCCGTATTCAGCTATAGGCCTCTCAGCTCCTGTTCTTTTGCTAGCGTTTAGGTTTCTGCAAGGCTTTGGTATAGGAGGTGAATGGCAGGGCGCCATATCATGGATTTATGAGGTTGCAGAAAGAAGAAAGGGTTTTTGGACATCTTTGATGCAGGCTGCTAACCCTGTTGGGTTCGGACTCGGCCCGCTTGTTTTTCTCCTCACAGAATTAAGTATGAGCAGGAGGGCTTTCATAATCTATGGATGGAGGATACCCTTTATACTTGGAGGCATCGTAGTTGTTGCGGGTATAGTACTTAGGCTGAAGATGATTGAAAGTCCTGCTTTCAGATCCATGAAGCTTGGCGGAGGGGTTCTGAAGGCGCCTTCGCTTCAGGTCTGGAAAAAATATTCCCGGTACATAGCCGCTGGAATACTTGTAGCAGCTTTTCCAACGGCAGCTGCAAACCTTCTCCTTAACCCTTTGGGTCTTTCTTACATGAAAGCGCTTAGGATTCCTTATTCAACCGAAATGCTTTCAGCGATACTTGCCGGATTCGCGGGTTTTCCTTTTGTTTTGTTTGGAGGGTATCTTTATGACAGATTTAATAGGCTTTATATCCCGATAGTCACAGGAGGAGCTGGGCTGACTGTATTTTCCTTTTTTTATTTTCCTATACTGCAATCAAAAAACACCGTCTATATAGTTTTGGCCGCAGTCTGCGCATTTGCTTTTCTTTATATAGCGTTCGGAGCTTTGGGAGTGACTCTCAGCAAGGTTTTTCCCGTTAATATGAGATATTCAGGAATCGGATGGACACTGCAGATAGCGACGCTTATAACAGGATTGATTTTATCATTTGGAGTCCCTGTTTTTGTTAACGCTTCAGGAAATTTGCTTCGGTCTTGGCCATATATATTTATTACTGTTTCTCTGCTTTCTGTTCTTGGATGTATATCAATAATTTTGCTCGAAAATAAGCTAGAGAGCAACACAGAAATTCTATAATAAAGATCTAGAATAAACGCTATAAATCTTTTAACTATGGGCTCTTACTGTAAAAAACAAGTTGCCGGGAAGCCGGGGGTGGGATCTAAAATACAAGGTATAAAGCCCTAGGCAAAAATAATACAAACTAAGCTTTATTTCAAAGATAAGCCAAAAAAACAAAAAATTTTTTTATGCTTTGGGTCGAGAAAACACTTTTATGTTTCATATATGACAATTTTAGGAAAGATCAGGCTGCGCATAATGATGAGAAGGCATTTTTTGACTTAGGGATCTACACTCTTTTGGCTCAAATGCCATGGAAATGCGACCAATCAGCTTCCTTTATATTAAAGAGATCCTCATAGTTTACGGGTTCTGGGATTCCAAGCAGCGCTGGATCCTTTGTCTTAAACCATTTTCTAAGTTTCCAGCCTTCCATGACTTGCTTTGAGCATGGCGTTGGGTTACGTGGCGAAACTATGTATTCGATTATGCCTTCCCCTGTCGGAACGCCATTCAACGGCTGGATCCCTATCTCAGGATAAAGCGTTATGAATTCTTTATTGGCTCTTTCACTATTTTTAATTATGAACACTTTCATGATTTTTGGAATGATCAAATGCCTAAACCTAAGCTCGGTTTCAAAGAAATTTCTAACCAAATATGCTTGCTGTTCTAGATCAAATATTGAACATGGCTCAGGGTATGAAGCAGATGTTAAGTTCTCATAAATAGATCTCTGCGCATAATAACTCGTATCAACTTTGAGCTTTAAAATCCAAATGACCATATATTATAGATCATGTGTAATGTTTATATTATGTGGAATATGCTAAATGACCATAGTATGAAGAACATGCGCATTGATCATATTCTGCATGTTATGATCAATAAACATACTATGTAGAATATGCGCTTTGACTTATTCATGAAAGCGCAAAAATGTGAAACCTCAGCAGCTCTTTAAAAAATAATGCTATTCTTAACGAATAGCATTCTTTTTATTTATAAAAAGAACCCTTTTTTCTATGTCATAACGGCGCAAAGAAGACGTTATATAGGGGGTATATGTTTTTGATAGAACAAATTTGCTTTATTATTTGTTTCATGTGAACTTAAGTATGGGCTTTCCTTTAGAAACCCAGCATTTTAGGCAAATTTAGGCAAAAATTGGCGCCCGCGCGCATTAAACAAAAATTACTATTTTATATGAAACGCAATACTATTTTGTCGTGTGATCTATAGTATATGGAGCCAATATCAAAAGAAAAAGCGTTAGAAAAGCTCAAGGAAAGGTTAGCTAATGTCCAAGATGAAACCCTAAAAAAGAACCTTGAAACCTTCATCACATATCTGACTTCAACCAAAAGAAACGGCAACACTACAATGCTTGACATATGGGTAATGTCGAACTACCTTTTCCCATACTTGAAAGGAAAGAACGTGCTGATCAAAGACCTAACCGTGATAGATGTCAGTGAAGCACTGAAGGGCTTGAAACTTAAGGAAACTACACTCTCAATGTATGCGCAGAAGATGTTAGCTTTCATAAATTGGGAAAGAGGAAGATACATGCTGCCATTGCTGAAACTTCGCTATGTGGCAATACCAAGAGGAGAAACAAAAAGCAAAGTGATTAATGATCAGCTAACTGATGAAATGGTAAGGAAAGCCATTGATGAAATGAACAGTCTAAGAGTTCAGCTAACTACAATGCTAATGTGGAAATTCGGAATGAGGCTTTCTGAAGTCCTTGGCTTAAGATGGAATGACATAAAAAGAACTTATGATGACTATGTGATCATCATAAAGTATAGAGAAGGCGACTATGGCGCAAAAGGCATAAAAAGCGAAAGAATGGTTTCATTTAAGGACATCGAAAACCTAAAAATGCTTGATAGCGATGAAGAGATTGAAATCAGATCATTATTTGAGATGATACGGAACAAATACAATACGCAAAGAATTATCGGCTTGTACAAATCATACGTTGGAGCAGCCATAGTGAAAGCTGGAAAGAAAGCTGGAATACCGTTTAGGCTTCATCCACATTTGTTAAGGCATCACTTCATAGTTTCAGCACTAGATCATGGCGCTTCATTAATAGATATTCAAAGGATCACAGGGGATTCCCTCATAACGCTCTCAAGATACTACGCATGGGCGCTTAAAAAACCAACTAGTGTGGAAGGTAGAGGTGTTTAGAATGGAAAAAACATTTGAAATAAAGGGCTATGGTACAGTAGAAGTCAAATCGGACGGGTTATTATTTCGGCTTCAGATCAAGGGGGAATACTACACTTTCATCGTTTCCCCTGAAAGGTCAATCAATGATTGGCTAAATTCAATAGACAAAACATTGAAGACTTTGCAAATATCAAAGAATGATAGGGCAAATATTCTTAGAACAATAGCTGAAATAATGCCTGAACTTTCAAAATTTGATGTGGTTAAGCAAAAGCTCTATGTACCTTTTTGGTATGATCCTAGAACAAATCAAGTCTTTGAAGCGGTAAGGATTAATGAGAAAGATGTATTCCTTTACTATGATGATGGTTTCAAAATTACAGAATGGATAGATACTGAAAGCAAAAGGATTATGCCTGTGCAATACATGGATCCTTACATTTTTGTTGCATTACCTGATTCAGAACCCTTGAAACTATCAGATATTTATAATGAAGTGTATGAAATATTCAAAGACTATTTTTATCATTCAGACAAAAGAGTTCATGAGTTCTTATCACTATACATCATTCACAGCTATATGGTTTCAAAATCAATAGGTACTGTATTTGTATGGCTCATTGGCGCTAAAAGGACAGGAAAGACTACTGTTCAAGTAATTTCTGAAGCATTAGGATATAGACCCGTTTCTGGTGTAGGACCTTCAGAAGCAGCAATATACAGAACACTTGGATATGAAGTAGAGTACGGACCATTAATCATAATAAAGGAATTTGAAAGAGCATCTGAACTCATGAAAGAAATTTCCAGAGAAGGGGACATTCCGGGTTCTGTCGTACCTAGGGCAGACAAAGAAGGCGAAAGAATGGTTGTTAGAAATTATCACGTTTATGGATCCAAGATTGTGGCTTCAAACAGATTACATGGAGATGAAGCAGATATGGATCGATACCATGTAATCAAGACTGAGCATGGAAATCCAAATAAACCACGCTCTGACCTCTATCGGGAACAAAGTGTAATTGATAAGTTAAACGATATTAGAAACAAATTGCTGCTTTGGAAACTTGCTAACTTTTCTACATTTAAAGTTCCAGCTCGGGATGATATTATCAAAGATGGGCGTGATTGGGAACACTATGGGGGGATAATTACATTAGCTGGTATGATAAGCCCTGAACTAAAGCAAGAGATGTATGACTATATTCTTGAAACCATAAAAGAAAAAACAGAGGATGAGCAAAATAGTACATTGGTTTTGACTGCTAAAGCTATACTTGGTTTAGCTGAGTTAAAGAAACAAATTATAGGCATTGATAATATAACAAGAGTAAGGATACCGTTTAATGACATTTGGCAAAAGTTGGCAGAAGATTTAACACCTATTACTGATCCGCGTACGGGGAATATAATTAAGCTTCAAGCCCCTGATGGAAAAATATTAACACGTACATCATTAGGTAAATTAATAAAAGAACAGCTTTTTGGACATAGTGAGCATTGGAGAGAAGGTGCAGCAACATATAAAGGATATTCGTGGACACTCGATGAGCTTGAGAAACTCAAAACTCTTGTGCCCAGTGTGCCCAGTGTGCCCAGTTTAAAGCAGACTGATGCAAAAAATCAAACTAATCTAATAATCAATGAAATAGATAGCGCTAACCCTCAAAATACCCCTAAAAATGATGGTCTAAACCCTCAAAAACCGGGCACACTGGACACACCGGGCACAAACAATACCAATGATTCTGATCAAACTTATCAAGTAGATGGCATAGCAGACATGTATAAGTCCGAAGGATCCCCAGATCCAGAGGAAAGGCAGCTCAATAACTTTATTATCATAATGACAAAAGATGACAAAAAGTTCTACAAATGCGGGAATTGCCAAAAGATCTTTGCTGACTTAGAGAGCGCAAAGGCTCATAAATGTTCTATATTACAGATGATGTGAAATGAAGCAAATATGCGTATATCCCATAACTGAAAAAGACATCATAGACTTATTTAATGAAATATTCGATGCGAGGGTTCAAGCAGCTGTTTTTTTCATGTGGAAATACGGCTTCACTCTTTCAGAAACACTAGGCTTAAGATGGGAAGACTTGAGAATTGAGAATAACGGGGATATCATAATTTCATTGAAACATAGAGATAATGATTATGGCGCCAAAAAAGGCTTTGAAAGAGTGATCTCTGTTAGTGAAATGGTAGACTTAGGAATATTGAGCAAAGCAGATGTAGTAAACACAAACACCATGCTAAACCTAATGAGAACTAAATTTTATTATGATTCGTTGAGAATAATTAACTTGAATTATAAAACGGTCAAAGATGAAATAGAGCGTGCTTCTGAAAGAGCCTTTTTGCCAATTCACATAAAACCATATATGCTTAGGCAATATTTCATTATCAACATCATAAGACATAATGAAATATTCAAAACCATTGCCTCAACCGTTAAGATTCCTGAAAAAACATTTGAAATTTTATCCTCTTATGATGCTGATCTTTGGAAGATAAGAGCAATCTCAAGGATCATGGGCTTGAAGATTTCAACCCTTCAAAATTATGCGCTAGCAGCATATAGAATGATGGATGAAGCCAATGATCATAATATAGTCATTGAACATGACGATAATAACTTCATATAAAATGATGGATGAAGCCAATGAACATAAAGAGTATACTATGCATAATGAGCATATTAAGCATAATGATCATGATAAAGACATTAATCATACTAAGCATACTATGCATAATGAAGTCATTTAGCGTACTGAAACCCACAACCTCAAAAGCAATGATAACTTAGAATTTTTTTCTTTGGGCATTTTTTGGTTTAGGGATCTACACTCTTTTAATAAACTATCCTATCCGTGATGGTGTGGTATCATAGGAAAAATAAGACAAAAGATTTTTTATAAAAAATTTGATTTTTTTTAATTTTAAAATTAAAAAATGCATTTTTAGAAAGAATTTATCCATCCGTTAAGCTAAAAAGAAAAAAAAATTTAAAAAACCAATGAAAAAGAAAAAAGCGTCAGGGGGGCTTCTCACCTTCTAAAACAGCATCAAGATCGAAGGTTCCGTAGAGCCGATAGTATGCGAACCATTCCCAGAAGGCTTCCATGATGCGCTGCAGAGGGGCAGTTATTTTTCCTATGATCTTCCAATTCCTATATTTGCCGAGAAACTTTTTCCACGAGTATGTCTGTTTATTTTTGAAAGGATCATAGCCTTTTACGGAATGTCCTGAAAGCCTTACTGCTTTTAGTATCGTTTTTGTTGAGATAGGAATACCATTCTCTCTAAACGCTTCAGCTATTCTATTACTAGGGATGCCTTTTTTGTACAGTCTTACGGCTAAAGCTCTTGATTTAGCTGAAATGTCATCAGCAATGTTTATATGCCGCGATTGATTAATAATCATTTGCGGGAGCAAAATATCTATGAAGCCCGAAGTATAAAAATTTTTTTATGCTTCGGGTTGAGAAAACGCTTTTATCTTTCATGTCATGCTGCGTATAATGATTAGAAGGCATTTTTTGGTTTGGGGATCTACACTCTTTTTGATTAAATGCCTTAGAAAAAAGGGGTTTAAGCCCCTTACCTATGGCATTTTTTAACTTAGACATCTATCTTTTGCCTCAAATGCCCTGAAAGTGGCTCCAATCAGCCTCTTTGATGTTGAACAATTCCTCATAGTTTATAGGATCCGGGATCCCCAATAGCGCAGGATCCTTGGTCTTAAACCATTTCCTAAGTTTCCAGTCTTCCATAACCCGATTGGCACATGGTGTTGGGTTTCGTGGGGAAACTATGTATTCGATTATGCCTTCCCCTGTCGGAACGCCATTCAACGGCTTTATTCCTATTTCGGGGTAAAGCACTACAAACTCTTTGTTGGGTCTTTCACTATTTTTAATTATGAAAACTTTCATGATTTGAGGGATGATCAGACGCCTATTCCTAAGCTCTATCTCAAAGAAATTCCTAACCATCCATGCCTGCTGCTCAAGATCAAAAATAGAACAAGGTTCTGGATAGGATCCTGACATTAAGTTCTCATATATTGATCTTTGCGCGTAATAAGTCGTATCAACTTTTAGCTTTAAAATCCAAATGACCATATAATATAGAACATGCGCAATGTCCATACTATGTGTAATATGCTAAATGACCATGAGATGCATATCATTGCCAAATGATCATAAGATGTAGGACATACATAACGTTCATAGTATGTAGAATATGTTCAATGACCATAGTATGAAGAACATGATCAATAATCATACTATTAAGAACATGCGCAATGATCATATTCTGCATGTTATGATCGATGACCACATGAAAGCGCAAAAATGTGAAACCTCAGCAGCTCTTTAAAAAATAATGCTATTCCTAACGAATAGCATTCTTTTTATTTATAAAAAGAACCCTTTTTTCTATGTCATGGCGGCGCAAAGAAGACGCTATATAGGGGGGTATATGTTTTTGATAGAACAAATTTGCTTTATTATTTGTTTCATGTGAACTTAGGTATGGGCTTTCCTTTAGAAACCCAGCATTTTTAGGCAAAAATTGGCGCCCGCGCGCGCCCGCGCGCATTAAACAAAAACTGCTATTTTATATGAAACGATATGCTATTTTGCTGTGTGATCTATATTATATGGAGCCAATATCAAAAGAAAAAGCGTTAGAAAAGCTCAAGGAAAGGTTAGCTAATGTCCAAGATGAATACACAAAAAAGAACCTTGAAACCTTCATTACATATCTGACTTCAACCAAAAGAAACGGCAATACTACAATGCTTGATGTATGGGTAATGACAAACTACCTATTCCCATACCTGAAAGGAAAGAACGTGTTGATCAAAGACCTGACCGTGCTAGATGTCAGCGAAGCACTGAAGGGCTTGAAACTTAAGGAAACTACACTCTCAATGTATGCACAGAAGATCTTAGCTTTCATAAATTGGGAAAGAGGAAGATACATGTTGCCGTTGCTGAAACTTCGCTATGTGGCAATACCCAGAGGGGAAACAAAAAGCAAAGTGATTAATGATCAGCTAACGGACGAAATGGTAAGGAAAGCCATTGATGAAATGAACAGTCTAAGAGTAAAATTAGCTACAATGCTCATGTGGAAATTCGGAATGAGGCTTTCTGAAGTACTAGGTCTTAGATGGGAAGACATAAAAAGAACTTATGATGGCTATGTGATCATCATAAAGTATAGAGAAGGGGATTATGGCGCTAAAGGCGTTAAAAGCGAAAGAATAATCTCATTTAAGGACGTCGAAAACCTAGAAATGCTTGATAGCGATGAAGAGATTGAAATCCGGTCATTCTTTGACATGATACGAAACAAATACAAAACGAAAAGAATTATCGATTTGTACAAAGCAACGGTCGAAAACGCCTTAGTTAAAGCTGGAAAGAAAGCTGGGATACCGTTTAGGCTTCATCCACATTTGTTAAGGCATCACTTCATAGTTTCAGCACTAGATCATGGCGCTTCATTAACGGATATTCAAAGGATCACAGGGGATAGTCTTATCACGCTTTCAAAATTCTACGCGTGGGCGCTAAAGAAACCAACTAGCGTGGAAGGTAGAGGTGATTAGAATGGAAAAAACATTTGAAATTAAAGGATATGGTACGGTAGAGGTAAAATCTGACGGGCTATTATTTCGGCTTCAGATAAATGAGAAATACTACACTTTCTTGGTTTCCCCTGAAAGGTCAATCAATGATTACCTCAACGCAATAGACAAAACATTGAAGACTTTGCAAATTTCAAAGAATGATAGAGCAAATATTCTTAGAGTAATAGCTGAAATAATGCCTGAACTTTCAAAATTTGATTTGGTTAAGCAAAAACTATATGTACCTTTTTGGTATGATCCTAGAACAAACCAAGTCTTTGAAGCAGTAAGAATTAATGAGAAAGATGTATTCCTTTACTATGATGATGGTTTCAAAATCGCGGAATGGGTAGATACTGAAAGAAAAAGGATTATGCCAGAGCAATATATGTATCCTTACGATTTTGTTTCATTGCCAGAAAACTTAGAACCGCCAAAACTAACGGATTTATACAATGAAGTGTATGAAATATTCAAAGATTATTTTTATCACAGCGATCCAAGAGTTCACGAGTTCTTATCTTTATACATCATTCATAGCTATATGGTTTCAAGATCGATAGGCACTGTGTTTGTATGGCTAATAGGCGCTAAAAGGACAGGAAAGACTACTGTTCAAGAAATTTCTGAAAAATTGGGGTATAGACCTGTTTCTGGTGTGGCTCCATCAGAGCCAGCTATATACAGAACACTTGGATATGAAGTAGAGTACGCACCTTTAGTCATAATAAAAGAATTTGAAAGAGCCTCTGAACTCATGAAAGAAATATCCAGAGAGGGAGATATCCCGGGTTCTACCGTACCGCGCGCGGACAAAGAAGGCGAAAGAATGGTTGTTAGAAATTATCACGTTTATGGATCCAAGATTGTGGCTTCAAACAGATTACATGGCGATGAAGCAGACATGGACAGGTACCATATTATTAAGACAGAACACGGAAATCCAAATAAACCACGCTCTGACCTATATCGGGAACAAAGTGTAATCGAAAAGATAAACGATATTAGAAATAAATTACTGCTTTGGAAGATAGTTAATTTATCTACATTTAAAGTTCCAGCTCGGGATAATATTATCAAAGATGGGCGTGATTGGGAACATTACGGTGGAATAATTACATTAGCTGGCATGATAAGTCCGGAGCTAAAGCAAGAGATGTATGATTATGTCTTAGAAATCATAAAAGAAAAAACAGAGGATGAGCAAAATAGCGTAGTTGCTTTGACTGCTAAGGCTATACTTGATTTAGCAGAAAAACAAAAAGAGCTCATAGGCATTGATAATATAACAAGAGTAAGGATACCGTTTAATGAAATATGGCAAAAATTGGCAGAAGATTGTACGCCTATTACTGATCCGCGTACGGGGGATATAGTAAAGCTCCAAGCCCCCGATGGAAAAGTATTAACATATACATCTTTAGGAAAGTTAATCAAGGAGCAACTTTTTGGACATAAAGAACTTTGGAGAGAAGGTCAGTTAGTATTTAAAGGATATTCGTGGACAATCGATGAGCTTGAGAAACTCAAAACTTTTGTAACCAGTGTAACCAGTGTAACCGGTTTTAAGCAGACAGATACAAAAAATCAGACTGATATAATTATCAATGAAACAGATAACAATGATCCCCAAAACGCCCCTAAAAATAATAGTATAAACCCTCAAAAACCGGTTACAGCGGTTACACCGGTTACAGACAATGCCAATGATCCCAATCAAAACAACCCAGATGGCGTAGCAGACACGTACAAATCTGAGGCATCGCCAGATCCAGAAGAAAGGGCATTAAGTAACTTTATTATTATAGTGACAAAAGATGGCAAAAAGTTCTACAAGTGCGGGAATTGTCAAAAGATCTTTGCTGACTTAGATCAGGCAAAGGCTCACGCTTGTGGAGGTCAAGGGGCATGATCTATATTATTGCAGCTCAACAACAT
>Ga0080003_1000477_pt1 | contig 26830 bp, 28 predicted proteins | sample JossMetagenome_FD_69206 | JGI IMG/M metagenome (GOLD analysis project Ga0080003, IMG submission 69206) | Hot spring microbial communities from Joseph's Coat, Yellowstone National Park, USA - JC2_E (SPADES assembly) (version 2) | ecosystem: Environmental > Aquatic > Thermal springs > Hot (42-90C)...
TTTGAACCCGGGTCGCAGGCTCGAAAGGCCCACATACTTGACCGAGCTATACTACCGGGGCCCATTTTCATGAATCCCCTTGGTTTTAATTTTTTTCCACTCATCTGATCCCCTCCCTGGGGGCCAATTAATATAGAGAAAAATCCTAAGGAGTTGGAGGAACACTAACAACCCAACCAAAGAAAGAGCAGAATCTACAAAAGAATTGAAACAAGAGGCCAAATAATAAAGAAAGCCAATCTGACCTCCTCCCCGCCCTGAACGGTAGACCCAAAATCACCCCCTTGAAAATAAATCAATAGTGTTAATAAACGATTCTACTAGATTAAATGTGAAAATCTCCGGATTGAATGACTGAAATAAAAGAATTAATAATAATCTAAACTCTTCTCTCCTCACCTCCCCCTTGAATATCGTGTATAAGGAGTAGAAGACCATGGCCAGTACGAAGATTAACGTGCGGAAAACGAACTTAGTAGAACTGGTAAATGGGAGAAAAGCCTTAATGTTCCTATAAGAGGTCTCTATTGGACCCCTCACCTTGTTGTACAAATCCAACACCTCCCTCTTTGGCAGGTTTAGATTAGTAGCCCTAGCGAAGTAAACAAGGCTCCTCCTCCTTCTCCTAACCTTTTCCTTACTGTACACAAGTAGTCTGAACTTAACCTGCTCGTCCCTCCTGTGCCTCTTACTATTAGTCTTATACTCTCCATCAAACTCCTTATACACCTTAACATCCCCAACTGGGACAGCAATTATGTACTTAAACTGTGAAATGAAGTTGAGCACGTCAATGGTGTAGAAACCAGCGTCAAGAGTTATTAACCTTATCTTGAACCCCATTGCAATAACTTGCTCCACGAGGATCTTCACTATCTCTTCCTTGGTCATCCCATTCACTTGTGTGATGAAAGCTAGTAGGAGTACTTTCCCGTTATACTTTGTTGTTGCAGTTGCGTAGTTCCAAGAGTTTCCCTTTTCTGAATTTCCGAGTCCTTTCACCGGTCTTCCGTACCACGTCTTTGTTGTCCAGTCTATTGAGAGGTCTATCTCCTTCACTCCCTTCAGCGTCTCCAAGGATATTTTCCTCACTTGTTCCAAGAGTTTCTCAACTACTTCCACCCCTTGTTTCTCTACGTAATTCCTCACGGTCTGTGGGGATACGTCATGCGCTCTTGATTTGCTTTCTACTGAATCGTTCCATAAACACGCTGAGATGAGGGTTTTTGCTACCTCTTCTCCTTTCTTTCCCTTGAAGTCTAACAAGGGAAGTAATTTATATCCTATTTGTTGAATATTATTTTGGTGAGGGAGAATTGGTGTTACCATCTTGCTCTCCTACACGTGGTAATACCGCATCTCCCTCACCTTAAACCTTTCTACACTTGAACTCTTCCTTTCTACACTTGAACTCTTAATACTCTTAAATATTTCTTTATCTTTTATGAATTTAATATATTATCCTGCAAGAATTATTTTTCATAATACGATTTTGGGTCTACCGTGAAGGGCGAGGTTTGTCGTTCGTTTTATCATCAAATCAATGCTTCCATGCGCTCCTCGCTTATTTTTCCCTGAAGCAATTCATGCGCGTAACAAGCAGTATATGCCGCGCTCAACACATCCATTGATGATGCCTTATACCTCAGAACCACGAGGGGAAAAGCATACTTATTCACATCCCATATTTCAATGAATATCATATTGTTCTTGCCTATTACATGTACTTCCGACCCATCATTATAACTCCTCAATATGTATCGCACTCCACTACTGAATCGATGCCTCTCGATAGAGCCATCGATGCATTCCATTGCTATTGAATTAATCACATTTCCAGCAATATCTACATGCATTGCCAAAAAATCATTACGGTGATATGCTTAAAAAGTTGCCCCCAATTCCCACGACATCTTCCTGCCCTGAAGGGAATAAATCGCTTCGTCCCCCTCATGAGAACTCCCATTAATAGGGAAAAAGAATGATACATAGGTTGTAAAATTAACTGGCATATCGTGATCTATTGGCCATACTATAAGAAAAACCCTTAGAGCACTGGGGCTACATTCATAAGTCTTCACCGAAAGGGGACTTGGTACCATTTTCAATAGATATACGAAAGAAATAAATAAGTCCAATAATGTGACAACACATGAATGAAGTACTAGTTGCATTATCATCTCCTTTCTTAAATGGTAAGCTAAATAAGGAAGGATTAATCAATCACGTCGAATCATTAATTAAGGCCGGGGTTGATGGATTCTTCTTATTGGGAACCACGGGCCTTGGCATGGTTATGTCCACCGATGAAAAGAGGGAAGTAATGAATATAGTTAAGGAGGTGGCAGGACGAAAGAAATTGATAGCTCACGTTGGTGCGGCAGTGATCGATGACGTAATCAATGTATCGCGGGATGCAGCCAGGCTTGAATTTAATGCAGTGGCGTCGGTGCCTCCAATATATTATAAACCAGATGAAACTACTCTGATTAGGTATTACAATAAGATAAGGGAAGTCGCTGGTTTACCTGTATATATCTATAACATACCGCAAAACAGTGGATTCAATGTGACTCCAAGCCACGCTGCTCAAATGCGGGGAATAATAATTGGAGTAAAGGATAGCACTGGAGATATTGGGCAAGTGGCTGGCTTTGTGGATCTAGGGCTTGAGGTGTTTAATGGTGCTGATCACGCCATACTTCCATCCCTAGTTGTTGGGGCCCACGGGGCTGTATCCGCTATGGCTAACGTGGTTCCAGAGCTAGAGGTGAAGCTATTTAGGGAGTATGATGCAAACAATCTTAGCAAGGCCATGGATATTCAACGCTCAATAACTAAGGTACGCGATATAATAAAGAAGTACCCCACCCCGGCAGCTTATTACTGGGCAGCCTCAGTACTTAGGGGATATGAATTGGGGGATGTCAAGGAACCGCTTAGGACTTTGACGGATGAGGAGAAAAAGGAATTAAAGAAAGAATTAAATGATTTAATTCACTCTGGAGGGATCTCCTTATAGGCAAGCGATATATCTATGCCTTCCTTCTTGGAGTAATGCCTACGCATTGCGGCATATATGCCTAGCCCAGCTATGAATGTGGCTATCTCCACGCCATAAGCTAACCAATTACCGCCCCATATGCTGGGATACTCAAGGAATTGATAAGTTATGAATGCGAATACTATTGATGTTAAGGCGCCGGCGATCATTAGTAATTTATTGCCATCGCGTAACCCATGCTTCACGGCAGCTGCACCAACAGCCAAGTAATAAATCATTGCTGCAACCACGGCTCCATATAGCGCAGTGAATGTTCCATAAAAATACGCGGCCGCAATTATCAATATAGTGGTTATCACGAGATCCATGATATGGGCAGCAATAGGTGAGTGAAGCCGGGGGCTAACATATGACATGACCTCAGGCAAGTACCGGTCGAGTCCCATGGCCATTATGTACCTCGCCACTACGACCACTCCATATGCTAATACCGCTATCTCCCAAGTGAAGGATCCAATGATTAATAGCCATGATATAATTGGATTATTGGCAGCAGCTATCGCCACTGTCCAGAAATTAATTGCGTAATTAACATTTGGATTAGATAAGGCAACAGTGACAAATGGATAGCTTAGGCCATAATACATGGAGGCTATCGCCATAGTCAATAAAATGAATGTTATCACGGATGCAAGCACTACATTGAGTTTCAATGCCCCTTTACCCCTTATCTCTGATGAAATGGATGGCCCGGCCTGTATCCAGGGATAAATGAATATGGCGAAGAATGGGATCATCATTATGGTATTAAATAGGTTAAAGGTTGAACCTTTATATGAACCGGCAAGGCTTTGATAATTATAGCCATTGGGCAGCAACGAGTTAACTGCATTAACTAGGTTAGTTCTACCGGCGATTATGTAGATCATTATTGCAGCTATTAATGCAACTAGCGACACCAATGTGAGGGCAGTTATTAAGCGGAATCCGTATCTTGGCTTAAAAATATTGATTAACACTATTGCCGCAAATGATGTGACTCCAATCAGTATTGTGCCAAGCGTGCTTGTCAGGAATGGCACATTTACTCCAATTGCGAGAAGTGAACTATAGAGCGTCGGCGAGGCTGATAGGGAAACCAATGCAAAGTATGCCAGGGACTCCACTACGAACGCTAAAGCCAGTGAACCCCCTATGGCACCCCCGAACGCGCGTGATAACCAAATGTAATCTCCTCCGGCCCTAGGCATCTTAGTCACTAGTATAGTATATACTATTATTTGCGGAATAGATAGTGCAAAGGCAATTATAGACGAAATAATTAGGTTAACGCCCTCTATGCTGGGCAGAAGCATCATGGTATAGCCGAGAACCGCGAGGGCGACCCCCATTGACATATCTGAAATATTTATTGAAACGGCATCCAAGAGACCGGCCTCCTTTACTAAGCCGGTGGATTCGCGGGCAAATATTTTCTTATTATCCATGTAATTAATTAACTAAAAATAGCTTTTAAAATTTTTGAATAAAATGAGGGAACTATAAGATTTAATTTAAATAAATATTTAAATAAATCTCAATTTAAATAACTAATTAAATGTAACGAAAGATGCATTAACAAGTACATCAATAAGGAAAACCATAAAAGAAACAACAAGAAACTAACCTCCAACCCCAAAATGGCGAGGACCCCAAAGACCAGGGAGCTACCCCTTTATCAAGGATCCCGCTTAGATGCTTTTCTTTAAGGAGAACTACAAAACAAAAAAGTGCAGTGCCTCGTCTTCTTGATTGATGTGCCATCGCCTTGGCGAGTTCCCCTCCTTAAGGATCCCTCAATCCCATGTCCGGAAAAAGAGCCCACATCCAAGGAACTAATCAACCCAATTCCCCAAACCATAAGTACAATGGGAAACCCCATGCCAGAGGAAGGGGATCCCTAATCCCTGTTTTATTGAATTCCTTACGCTTACCTATTTCCCATGGAATTACTGATTCATGTTTGGAGACGGCCTTGAACGGGGCTTAATTAATGCGCCTATTATTGCAATTATTAATCCAATTATGAATATTGCACCTCCTATGAATAACATGAATATGAATGGGGTGGCGCCCTCGAGGGAATTCGCTGGAATCACTGAATAACCATACTTAACAATAGTTGGCGTGGTATAGTTATTAACTAGTCCCAACATAATTGTGGAATTTGTTTCAGTTATAAATGATAGAATATACATTCCTGAAACAGAAGCGGATTGCGTAGCTGTATTTATGCTGCTCAGTGGTCTATCCATGGAATCATTATAAATCAATATTATCAATGATGGGGCTCTAGTTATGGTTACGTTTATCCTAATAGCGTCACCAGGCCCTAGCGATACAGGCTCCCCAAGCAGTGTTTTATTCACGGAACTAATTAAGGGGCTTAATTCTCTTGGTATATAGTAAAACGAAACAACAACCAATATTACGCCAATAATCAATAACGCAAGACCTATAATTAAAATATTCTTTCTCATGGGCTAGAACCACATTAATGCATTATTATACTTTTTCACAGCGTCGAAACCAACTAAACCCCACCAACAGGATTGAGGAGATTGGCGCCGGGGCCGGGATTTGAACCCGGGCCCCCTTTCGGGGATGGGATGTCGGGCCACGGTCTCCAGTCCCACGCCTTGGGCCGCTCGGCCACCCCGGCATCACTTTATTCGCCTCCTTGAAGTAATTTTTAAGCATTATTCAGATTTCAATTTCTAAACAAGTTCCACCAACTTAGAAAATATCGCATAATTTTTCACTGGTTCTTAATTCATCCAAGCTATTGCCGTCTTTATAATGGCATTATAGGAGATAATTAAGAACTCATCCTTTAGATACTCTACTGACCTCCTCCCCGTCCATGAGGGCGGGATAGTTCACATGGAGGAATTATTTGCACTTCTATGTTTTGAGCTAATAAAAATCCTCACTCATTGAGGCTTTATAGCTTATTGGAATAATTCCCGTGATACTAGATCCATAACTTCATGGGGGCCTATGTAGCCGAAAACTGCCGTGGCCGTGTCTCGCCCATATTTAGCGATTATTATGGTTGGCGTGCCCTTGATTCCTATCGATTGGGCACTTGATTTGCAATTCCTTACATTCTCTAGTTCTGCCTTGGCATCATCATCGCTCACATCCAAGTCCTTAATTAGGTTGCCCTTAGTTATCATGTCTCCATAGGCTGAGTCAAGAACCTTCAGAAACTCCTCTGGGTTCCTCCTATATATTATCCTGGCCTTAGCATGAAGCATATCGACTTTATGAACTGGAAAATCAATGTAAATAATATCAACCCCCCTAGACCTGAGTTCCTTAAAGTAATCCCCGAGATCCATTTCCATTAATGCACAACCGGGGCAATACATGTCATAGAATATAATCACTGCTCCCCGTGGGTTTCCATTTGCCTTAAATATTAAGCCGCAATTAATGGCTTTCTCTATGAAGCCCTTTATGTTGGTTATGACCCATTTATCGCTCATGATACTTCCTGCGTCAAGTCATTTTAAAAACTTAGCCCGGGAAACCTAATACTGCTGAACCGAGCCTTCACGCATTATCCTATTGAATGCGATATAGGTGAGGAGGACTCCAATTATTAAATAGATAATTGATAGCAATGCAAGCGAGTATAAATCCTTCAGAATCATTTGAGGCGGGGCAGCGTTCAGTATCGATGATCTAAATCCATCCAAGGCCCACGTGAGCGGAATCAAGTAACTGATGTCCTTAAGGAATTGCGGCAATACTGTTACTGGGAATACTGTGCCGCCCAATAAATTGCTGGCCACGGATGTAAATAATGCGACTGGATTGCCCTGCTTAACCACTAGAACAGTGGCTCCAGCTATTAGGTTTAACCCAATGATGGACACCATATAGAGCAACATCACTAATAACCAGGAAACCCAATTAATGCTGTATCGAACCCCTAACCCCATCCCAATGAGCAACGTCATCAATGCATTTATCGAGTTTATGGCCAAGCCCCACGTTGATGAATACATCATGAACGATAATGGACTTAAGGGGGTCGCTATATCGTATTCCAGCGTTCCTATTAATTCCTCATTACGTATTCTACCCGCTAAGGTCGTTATTGATGAGGAGAAGTATCCTTGGAAGGCGAGACCGACAGTCACGAACGATATGTAGCTGCTCCTGAAGCTAGCTGCGCTGGAGCCAAGCGCTATTCCAATGAAGTAATAAATGAAGACGGGCAAAGACCAGCTAGCCAAGTTAAGGGCTACTTGAGTCCTATAGCTTATCCATACCTTGAATCCCCGTATGACTATGAATGAGTAGAGCCTATCAATTAATCCCATGCTCGCCCCACCTCCTCTTCGCTATCCTCCCCTCACTGGCGACCTCTACATCGATATCGAGGATATCACCCTCCAAGTAATTTGAGGACTGCCTAATGAAACTCGAGAACCTATTTATATCCATCTCCAATAGAAACTCATTACTGCCCATGTTTATCACTTTGAATCCATCATTACCCACCATTAAGCGGCCCCTGACCAGTATCTTGACTATCTTAAGAGGACCGGATTCCTCCACTATCTTCTTATTAAAATATAGAACCCTTGAGGCTAACGATATTTCCTGCGGATCATGGCTGGCTATTATCACTAGCTTATCCCTCAGCATTCTTATATAGTCCAATATCTTCTTCTTGCCATCAACATCTATTCCGCTCGTGGGCTCATCCAGGAGAAGAACGTCAGGATCATGCATTAAGGCCCTCCCAAGCTCTAGTCTCCTCATCATGCCCGTACTGAACGTAGCCACCCTACTATTCGCGCGGTCACCTAGGCCCATCAATTCAAGAACCTCCCTGGCCCGACGCCTAGCCTCACCTATTGAAAGCCCATATAATGTGCCAAAGAACACTAGGTTATCAATCGCACTTAGCCTCCAGTAGACTCCCCTATCCATGGGAGTCATGAATCCAATGCTTCGCTTGGCTCGGGGACTCGTTGATTCCACTCCATTAATCAATACCTTGCCCTCATCGGGCTTCAATATACCCGACATGATTTTAAGCAGCGTGGTTTTACCCGCACCATTGGGACCAACCAAGGCAATGGTCTCTCCCCTCGACGCGGTTAGGTTGACCCCATCAATTGCAACTATTGAGCCGAATTTCTTCCTTAAATCAATAACAGCCACAGACATTAGCCTCAACAAACTTAATTAAGTGTTTAAACTTTTTCTAATAATTCAAGCAGTGAGAAGATATATTTCTATTTATTATTATATATCGTTGCTTCCTCTCCACTCATTGCGAAGAGCGTTACCACTCAATGGACACGCAAAAATATGAAAGCAATAGCTACATTATTCACCGGCGACTAGTTTTTAAGTCGCAACGCTTGATTCTGCCCAGTGTCTCTGGGCAGCAGAATCGCATTGCTAGTGACGAGTGAGGTATCTAAGGTCGTTTTAGGCAGGGAATTAGAGGTAAAGCTTCTCCTGGCAACCCTGATTTCCCAAGGTCACGCGCTCATAGAGGGACCTCCTGGCTTAGCTAAAACTACATTAGCTAAGGCATTCGCCAAGGCGCTTTCCCTGAAATTCAGTAGAATTCAATTCACGCCAGATATGTTTCCCAGCGATGTAACCGGAACATTAGTGTATAACCCTAAGACCGGCGAGTTAGAGCCAAGGCCGGGACCCATATTTGCCAGCATAATATTAGTTGATGAGATAAATAGAGCACCGCCACGCACTCAAGCAGCGCTACTTGAGGCAATGCAGGAACGGCAAGTAACGATTGGCTCCATGACTTACCCATTACCTCAACCATTTATGGTTATAGCCACTCAGGATCCATTGGAGATGGAGGGGACATACCCATTACCGGAGGCGGAGTTAGATAGATTCATGATAAAGATAGAGATGGAATACCCCACCCGTGAGGTGGAGACCAAGTTAATTGATTCAGATTACTCTGATGTGGGGGTAGTGCGATCAATAGTATCAATAGAGGACATAGAGATGCTTCAATCACAGGTTAAGAGGATGACCATAAGCGATGAGGTTAGGGATTACATAGTGGAGATAGGCGAAGCAACGAGGAGGAACCCAGCAATCAGGTTAGGGGCGAGTCCACGGGCGATACAGATGCTTGCCAAGCTATCCAGGGCATGGGCCTTATTAAATGATGAGGATGCGGTGAGCATTGATGACGTTAAGTTACTTGCACCGCTTGTGCTCTCGCATAGGGTATTCACCATAAGAGGGAACCCCAAGGACTTGATCCGGAAGATAATTGAGGAAACCGAGACTCCCTTCTCGAGGAGACTTAAATGAGGATTCACGCATCATACATGGTTCTGGCATTGATATCCACCATGTATTTACTTCTTTTCCTGGGCCTCATTAAGGAGGCATTCATGGTCTCAGGCACGGTGCTTGGATTATCATTATATGTAATTAATGCGTACTTGGATCTATCCCAATGCATCTCGCGGGTCCCCCTAATTCACATAAGCGATAATAGAATACGATGGAGAGAAGAGGCTGAGGTAAGCATAAGGCATCCCTGTAAGGAAGCGAGCATTGAGGCTCAAGTTGACCCTCACCTAAGCATCTCCGTAATTAAGCACACGGATGACGCATTATTGATGAGAATACGAGGCAAATGGATTGGTGCAATCGAGAACCCCATTACGATAAGGATGACCATGATTGATAGGCTCAAGTTGATTAAGGTGACTAGGACGCATTCATTGCCGACTCGATTAATAATAGAGCCGCCTCAATCCATTGAAGGAACTGAAGCCGAGGAGGGAACCTACATGTCTCTGAAGCCGTATGATTACCTCGAGCCGGCCACTCACATGCATTGGTTAACCAGCGCTCGCCTTAATCAATTGATCATTAAATCGCCCAGGGATCTATCGTTGAGGGGGAATGGAACAGTCGCTATACTGGAATGGAGCGAATGCATGAGCGAGGGAAGCGATGTGAGGAGAATAGATAAGGCATTGGCATTATTGAGTGCCATTCAAGTAAGCAGTCTATGCCTAGCTGGACCAAATGGGTGCATTAAGGTTAAGCCCGATATTTATGAGGTCGAGAGGCTTTACTGGAATCCGCCGGAAATTGCCGTATTTACCAATGCAATAATGGGAAGAAGAACAATTGTGATAACATCAATGAAGTGCATTGACTTTAGTTCATTGGTATTGATGATGAGGCAATTGCCGAGCAGCAAAATAATCCTGGCAACGCCGGAGCCGCGAACAATTGTTGATACTAGGGGATTGCCCGTTGAGGTCATTTAGGACAATGCGGTGACTATATGTGATTAATTATGAGCCGCCGACTCTCTGCAGAGCCATTCATACTTATTGCTTAATTGCGTGCCGCGATTTCTAATGTGCCTAACTATCTCTGCTGCAGCTAATTCCAGGCCTAGTGGTCTCGGAATCAACCTATAAGTCCTCGCCGCAGCGTACTTAATGGCGATGTCGACATCCTTTAACCAATCGCCACTCATGAGGTGAGCCATTTTCCATTTTTCGAATACCTCAACGTTATATATTATCTCCGGATCCTCGCCTGGACGCGGTTTAGGTATCAGCACCGGTATTTCCTGGAACCAAGATTCCCACACCGTGGCCAAGCCGCCCCTAGTCACCATTATCTTCCTCCTCGACTTCCCGCTAATCGATGATAAAGCCGCATTGGCCCCAGAAACCCCTGATCCAAGTATTTTCACTCCCCTGAACTTATATACATCACGCCTATATTTATAGATGGCCGGCGGTATTACCATTGCGTCGGAGAAAATCAATCCCTTGGCACATGCTCCAGCTGGAGCTGAAACAAAGGTCAATATACCTGATTCAACTCTCCTAAACCACTTTATTACATCCGTGCCTATGTCCTCTCCAAAATCAGTAACGTAATTGCCCAGTATCACATGTTCATGAAGTGATAGCGTATATGATGGTAACCGCAACACGGGATAGGCATTTATGTAAATGGGATCATTAACCCTAATGTCGAGTTCCCGGCCATTCATATCCCTGACCCGTAATGATCCCATTGATGCATCGATAAATTTCCTCTCTATATCTTCGCCAATAAGGGGCAATTTCTTCGCGTAATCAATGAATGAACCGCCCCAGTACAATGCGGGGCTTAATATATTGCCTAGCTCCCTGCTTAGCAAGTAATCCCGACCAAATTGGGAAAGTATTTCATCTTGGTTAGGGTATATCCATGGAATTATTATGGGGACATTTATTCCCAAGTATTGCTTCACTAATTTTGCTAGTTGATATGCACGCGTGTATGGCCCGTTCCCATGGTTAAAGGCTAATATTATGGCATCCATGAGGCGCCCATTCATAGCGCGTCGGCCACTCATTTAAAGCGTTGAGTATCATCTGGAAAAAGTTTATATAGAAGCGATCTAAAGGCATGCACAATATGAGCTCGCAAGCATACTTAACGCAAATAGGAGGAGTACCTGTCCTAGTGCTGAAGGAGGGAACCCAAAGAGCCTTCGGAAAAGAAGCACTCAGGGTAAACATAATGGTGGCCAAGGCCATAACAGAGGTAATGAAGTCAACGCTGGGTCCAAAGGGAATGGATAAAATGTTAATAGATAGCCTAGGCGACATAACCATAACTAATGATGGAGCAACCATCCTAAACGAGATGGATGTGCAGCACCCAATAGGTAAATTACTGGTTGAGATATCGAAGACGCAGGACGATGAAGTTGGGGATGGAACCACCACATCGGTGATACTGACAGGCGGGTTACTGGATGAAGCGGAGAAATTAATCGACAAGAACATTCATCCAACGGTGATAATAACCGGCTATAAGAAAGCGCTCGATGTAGGTATAGAGCACTTAAGGAAGATAGCCATACCCGTTAAACGCGATGATATTGAGGTACTGAAGAAGGTGGCCGCTACATCAATGCATGGAAAAATAAGCGAGACTGTTAAGGATTACTTCGCGGAGTTGGCCGCTAAGGCAATGATACAAGTCGCAGAGCAAAGGGGAAATGAGTGGGTGGCCGACCTCGATAATGTTCAAATAGTCAAGAAGCATGGAGGCAGCCTCTTTGATACTCAATTAATAGATGGCATAGTGATCGATAAGGAGGTAGTCCATGCATCAATGCCGAAGAAAGTGGAGAACGCAAAGATAGCTCTCCTCGATTCACCGCTGGAGGTGGAGAAGCCTGAGATAGATGCTGAAATAAGGATAAATAGCCCAGATCAAATAAAGACATTCCTAGATGAGGAGGAGAACATACTTAAGTCATACGTTGATAAGTTGAAGGCTGTCGGCGCAAATGTGGTTTTCACCACCAAGGGAATAGATGATATCGCGCAGTACTATCTAGCGAAGGCCGGCATAATGGCAGTGAGGAGAGTGAAGAGGAGCGATATAGAGAAGCTGGTCAGGGCCACCGGAGGAAAACTAGTCACTAATATAGAGGACTTAACCCCGAATGATCTTGGCTACGCTGGGCTAGTGAAGGAAGAGAGGGTTGGAGATGAGAAAATGGTGTTCGTGGAGCAATGCAAGAACCCTAAGGCAGTCAGCATATTGATAAGGGGAGGATTCGAGAGGCTGGTGGATGAGGCGGAGAGGAACCTAGTGGATGCATTAAGCGTGGTCTCCGACGTTATTGAGGAGCCATACATAGTGCCCGGCGGCGGAGCCGCAGAAATGGAGGTGGCTAAGGTTGTCAGGCAATACGCATCTAAGGTAAGCGGAAGGGAGCAGTATGCCGTTGAGAGCTTTGCTTCAGCAATAGAGACCATACCAAAGACCCTCGCAGAGAATGCTGGCTTGGACGCCATAGACATACTTACGGAGCTTAGGCACGTGCATGAGAGCAAAGAGGATGGGTGGAAGTATGGAGTAAATGCATTCTCAGGCAAGGTAACTGATATGACTGAGGGCAACATAGTTGAGCCGCTCTCAGTTAAGGTTCAGGCAATGAAGGCAGCCGTGGAGGCCATGACCATGATAATGAGGATAGACGAGATAATAGCCGCAAGCAAGATAGAGACCCCCAGCGGCAAGGGCGGTGAAGGCGGCGCCGGCGGAGAGAATCCGCCCAGCTTCGATTAAAAACATATATTAAATAATTATTAAATAATTAAAGAGAGTTTCAATATTTAATTCCTATATATAATTTTGTTCCGACTTGCGGCACGTTGCTTGCATTATTTATGCTAATTATGAAGCCGCCGGCGGATGCCTTATAGGAGTTATCACTGGATGCATAAACTATTCCCCACATATAGATACTCCATTTACTTGGATCATCCTTTTCCTCGGATATCTTTACATGAACTTTTTTACCTATGCCGGACGAGAAGCGGGAAGGTATCTCTATCACTACATCGCTGCCTAGGAATAACCTGGTTACTTGCCCCTCCGTCTCCAGCTTGGTTACATCTAGATCAGTTTCATAAGAGTACATGATTTTCAATGTACCAAAGCACTTAAAAGCATTGCTTCGCTTTGCTTTCATGTCGCTCGCCGAGAGCAATAGGAGATTCCTAGTGGAGGTTGCCTCCATGCTTGGCAAGAAGGTTATTGTAAATACTGAATCCGGTCACTATAGAGGAACCTTAGCTGGGATGGATAATAACTTAAACATAGTGTTAAGCGAAGCGGTGAATGACAAGGGAGAGAAGGCAAGCAAGGTCCTAATATCATTCAATAATTGGCGCGAGGTTATCCTAATAGAGCAATACTTGGATTTAGCTGATTTCGCCAAGGAGTTGGATAAGTATTTCCCAGGAATGGTGAAATACATACAAGAAGCAAACATTATCCAGGTTGGGGAAGGCGTTAGGGTTACTCAAAACGGCATAGAGGGATCAGGATTAACTGCTAAGCGCGTAAAGGAGCTTTTCGATAATTACCTAAAGAGGAAACAGGCATAACGCTCCGGAGGAGCAAATGTTCGAGATAATAGATAAAGATGATTTGGCCCGCATTGGATTGATCCATACTGCCCACGGAGTTATTAGGACCCCAACCATGTTTCCAGTCATTAACCCAATAAAGCAAACCCTGCATCTGGATGAGATTAAGGAGGCCGGATTCAATCACTTCATAACTAATGCATACCTAGTCAAGGTGAATTATGGAGAGATAGCCGCTGAAACAGGACTGCACTCACTCTTTAATTGGGATGGGCCGATAATGACGGATTCCGGCGCGTATCAATTGCTTCAATATGGATATATAGATGTGGATCCAGATGATATAATCAGTTTCCAAGTACAGCTGGGAACCGATATAGGGGTCATCCTTGACTTGCCCACGAGCGTGGGAACCCCACGGGATATAGTCATCACCGAGGTGGAGGAGACAATTAGAAGAGCTAGGCGAGCCCTGATGCAGCTAGATGAGGAGGATCCTAATCACCGCATGCTAAGGGTGGGGCCCCTCCAGGGAGGAACCCATCTTGACTTGCTGGCATACTCATCCAGGATAATGGGGGGCCTCGGCTTCGATATATACGCAATAGGTAGTCCAACGACGCTGCTTGAGGAATATGAATTATCTGGCATAATTAAAATGATAATTACGGCTAAACTAAACACGCCGCCAGGTAAGCCCATTCATTTATTTGGCGCTGGGCACCCCCTCATAATGCCGCTGGCCGTCCTCCTTGGAATTGATTTGTTTGATTCCGCATCGTATGCATTATTTGCACGGGATGAGCGAATAATATTACCCGATAGAACCGCGAGACTAAGCGAGTTAAGCGATGATTATTTATTATATGCATGTGGCAAATGCCAGAAGACAGTGAAAGAGATTAGGGAAATGCCGAGAAATGAGCGGGAGAGAGTATTGGCTCTTCATAACCTTCACGTGATTTCACATGAATTGCAGGAAATAAGGCAAAGAATAGTTGAGGGATCCCTTTGGGACTATGTGGAGGCTAAGGCCAGGCAAAACATAAATCTATATAGGGCTTATAAACTTATAAGAAGCAATGCATTTAAGCGATTAATCGATAAGTTGGGCAGCGAAACCAAGGCGAATACGCACGAGATAGCGGTATTCGATTACATTGATGCGGAGAGACCGGAAGCGATATTATTTAGGCAAAGAATGAAGGGGATCATGAAATCAGGGGAAATAGCCATAATACTATTGGGATATAACGAGAAACCCATTATAAGATCACCCCTTGCCCCCCTATTGGAGCGAATAGTTAGGTGCGGCGTTGATGTTTACATATTTGATGGCGTCCTTGGAATAGTTCCCCTGGAGTTGAGCGATGTCTACCCTGTTCCGCAAATCAATAGCGATGTAATCATGAGAAGAAAAAATACAATAACGTATAGAAAAGCGGTAATAATAGCATCGGAGGATTACTTGAAGTATGTTAATCTAATTAATGTAGAGGGAGAGAAAGAGGTGTTGGTAATACCAAGCTATAGAGCCATTTACTCATACATAAATGACATATCATCGAGAATCAATTGCAAGCAACAATAAAAGGAAAAGGCAACCCATTACGTGTTCTGATCCATGGGTTCACTGAAGAATACGCCGTAGCCCCTTACTGGCCTCCTCCCCGCCCAGCGAGGTTTGTCGTTTAATTTTATCAGAATACCTTATTGGATATGTGCATTGTCATGCGAGGATATCCATGCTCTAAAACCCTAATAAGGAAGTGGAAAATGATGCCCTAGCCTTCACAGGGGATTTGAGGGGATGGGGGCCTTCATTCATGGGAATAATTAATAGTTCATGTCCTCGCCTACCTTAAAAGGACTGCAAGAGGCAACTTAGATGTAGAGCGAAGTTTCTCTGCGTCCCTCTAATTGCTTCATTTGCTTCTGTATCTCCTCCTCAAGGACTTGGGCATCTTCATATAGCTTAGATAGGTCAATCTTAATATTGAATTTATCCGCAAAATATGAGAGACCGGTGGCAGCTGCTCTGGGATCCGCTAAGGATGGATTAGCGTAGGGAAGAATTGCTGTGGCTGGGTAAGATCTATAGGAGAACTCATTCATCATTATCGCAAGTGGGCCTAGAACCAAGTAATGATCATTCAATAGATTATCCATTACATCCCTCCTCGTGGTTATTATTTTCACCCCACTCTCGTCGTTAGGATTCCTTAGGGATGCATCGAGGCCGCCAAATAGAATCACGTTCTTAAATTTAGACATGATTACCCACTTAGCTAATTCCTTGGATGCAGAGAATAATTGCTTGTCAGGTATTCCATAATTAAATGCAGCAATAGTAATTCCATTGCTTGGGCAGTGATATATATCGCCTGGAGATGAGAGTTGCCCCTTCATGTATGAGGTGTAGGGTATGGCTATTCCCATAAATCCAATCCTATTGCAATTCATAGATGACACCAAGTGACGCACCGCCAAGTAACCCACTAATCCCACTCCATGAAATCCAGTGATAAAGAAGTCAGTGTTCAGTATTGGCTCATTTAGAATTATATTAGGCATTAGGGACCTCCTCTTCCAGCCTTTTTAATCTACTGACCACATTTAACAATGAATTTATCTCGGCATCTGCATCAATCATATCTAGGGGGGAACCATCCACGAGGCAAGTGAAGTTATACAGGGATGCCTCGCTATCTGGGTACCGGCGAAAACAAGTGGGGCAAACATAGTATGAGGAATCATGAAGCGACGCAATTACATGCTCTAATTTTCTCCGTGTTTCCCTGATTATCCACTTAATGAATTTATTTATTATCTTATTATCTATACTCCAACGCATTTCCTGCATTGCCCCATATTCTAGCGTTTCCTTTCCTCTCGCAACTAATCTGACGCTATCCAATAGATGAAGCACCCGACGAACCTCCACAGCATTGACCCCCAACGTAGATGCTATTTTCTCGTCAGGCATGGCCTCGCCCTTGCTTAGCAACGTGTTTATTATGGCCACAGCTAGCTTTCCGAGCTCTGGATTATCATACTCTATGGTTATTCTCCTATACACGTACTCCGTGACCATGCTCACTAATTGCTGCTGCATCGCCGAGACCCAAGGCCATACTTTAAAAAGTTGAGCCAAAATGGCTTTAGCAGGAACCTGTTTTCGCTAACTTCACTATATTATCTAGGAACTGATTCAGCTTGCCTTCTATGTATCCCTCTATTATTCGCTGACCCACGGCAGCCATTATACCACTCATGCTGAGATCGGCATCATACGATATCTCGCCGTTGCCTATCGTCGCCGTTATATTAGAGTCAAGGGTAGTTCCTGGACCCTTACTGCGTAGCCTTAATTTAATCGACTTATTGGATTCATCTATTTGGGTAATACTTATTGATGTATTGAAGTCCCCACGCACTGGCCCCATATGCACGAACAACTTCATTTCGTAGTCCTGCCCATTCTTCTTAACCTCCTTAACGTCAGGAACACATTTAATAACGTCATCAAGCCGCCCAATAATTAATTTCCACATGTCTTCCGGACCTATATCTATGGGTCGTTTACCAACTAGCTTCATGATTGATATTAGCTCGATTTTTGAATTTAAATTTTCCCCGTCGCAACACAGAATTAATTTTCCTTGAACTTCATGGAAACATTTTAATAAAGTAAGGCAATGAATCCCAATAATGATATGCTCAACAATAAATGATAATGGCGAATTAGAAATATTCTCAAAGGCTGATTACATAGTGTTAATGGATGGCGGAAAGATAATCCATAAAGAGAAGAACCCAGCCCTAGAAGCCAAAGAAAAGAGACCAACAGTAGCAAAAAGATGTTTGGAGCTAGGGGCTGACACGGTCATAGCTCCACATGGCTCTCTCTGTCTCCCCTCATACACGATACTGAATGGCAAAGTGAAAAGAATATATATAGCAAGGAGAGGCGAGAAGTTAAGCGAGGCAATGGTATGGCCAGTCAATATGGGCGAGATCGCTTATTCATCATTCCTAGCAACATGGGAACGATTAGCCCACTTAACCAATAAATCAACGCCGAGAGCGTAAATAATGATTCTTTTCACCATGCTTTAGAGTTTATAGCGATAATTCTTACTTATTAGGGAGCACCCATAATTTTCGCAATATCATACAATACAGGGGGCTTCCAATAAAGCATTGCGCGTTCCCTTAATATTCCAATTATCCATATGACTAAGAAAGCAATATCGAATAGATACCCTATTATCTTGAATATAATGAACAAAAATGGAACAAAAAATGTTGCCAATGATAATATTCCCAAAATTACATCAATCACTATTATTACTAGTCCGAAGGTTATGCTTAAGTAGGACCAATGCTTCACGTAATTGGAGTTTGGTTTTATTATTATTCCTAATATGCCGCCTACTAGTGGTATTATCCAAGCTATGAGCGCCCATGTATGTTCCTCATTATCTATTTGAGACATAATTTCCTGAAAGAAGTGTCTTATATAAAGTTTTCCTAATTTACTTAATCTATATGTTTTTCAGTAATGAATAATTAATCAATTAATTTATTTATGCCGTGCATTGACTGTGAGCTACCCCGCCCCTAAGGGCGAGGCTTCCCGCTTCCTTGCCCCGCCTTGCCCATCGTTATGGGTAGTGGGCGGAGCTCCACGGGCACTATGGGCGACTCCCACCCCGCATGCTTCAAATGATTGAGCGCCGAATTATAATCCCTATCAGCCCTCCAACCACACCTAGGGCACTCAAACACCCTATCACTCAACGCTAAGTCCATCTTCACGTACCCACACTTGGCGCACGCCTTCGAGGAATTCCTAGGATCCACAAAAACCACCTCCTTCCCATACTTCCCCACTTGATACTTTATTACTGTACGCATCATGCCGAAGGCAGCGTCTTGAAGGCTCCTCCTAAGCCCCCTACTCGCCCCACCAATGAGTTGCTTAACGGAGATATCCTCCATAACCACAGCATCATAATGCTCCGCAAAGTATTTTCCTAATTTCATGTACAAGTCCCTCCTCAGATCCGCCAAATGCTCATAAGCCCTCGCCAGCTCCATCTTCGCCCTAAACCAGTTCTTAGATAGAAATTTCTTCCTCGATAGGGCTCTGTGGAGCCTCTTCACCTTCTTAAGCGCCCTCTCATAGGGCCTCAAGTTTGGGAGGCACTCCCCATCCGAGGTCACTAGCAATTTCTCCACACCAACATCGATCCCCACCGCCCTTCCAGTGTTTGGCAGCTTTGGGAATTCATAATCCTCAACAACGAATGAGACATACACTTTTCCACTCCTCGTCAATTTCATAGCCACGCGTTTAACTTTCTCTAACGGGAAGTCCCTATGAACGATTAATTTGAAGACGCCTAGATTTGATAATCTCAACACGAGCTTCTTCTTAGTCCCACTCGTTCTAATTTCCCTAACCTGCATCCTCCAACCGCTCTGCGGATAAACCAAGCTATAGTATTTATGGTGTTTCTTCTCCCTCGGGAATCTTGCAAGCCCATCGAAAAAGCGCTGCCTAGCCTCGTAGTATCTGTCGGCGACTTGTTGCAGTGTCTGGGAATAGAGCTGTTGGTATTCTTCGTCCTGTTTTCTGAGGTCGAGGGCTAGTTGCCTCAACTCCGTGAGGGTTAATCCCTTCCCATCCCTTTGATGGAAGTACTTGTCTGCTCATCGTAGGGTGTTATAGATCTCACAAGCCGCTTCCAATTGGGCCTTTAACGCCCTCAACGTTCGTCCGTCAGTATATGCTCTAAACCTAAACCCCACGATGGGCATCAGAAAAACAAAAACATCAAATATTTAAAGTTATTCCCCCCCCTCATCCCCGCCATAAATGGCGATGCTTCCCCCATGCGTATAAGGTTCGCCATGGCGGGGCTTATTCCCTGATAAAACTGACGGCAAACCTCGCCCTTTAGGGCGGGGAGGAGGTCAGTACATTGATTTTGTGGTTTTGTGATTGAATTAATTGCGTGTCCACTTAGTGGTAACGCTTTACAGGAAAACATAAACCCACTCCATTAGAGCAACGATTAGGGTACATGAGGAAATTGTTATTAATCAATTAGTTAGGGGCTCTATTGATCAAGTATGTCCGCACCATCTGGTCAAGACCTGGCTAAATATGAGAGGATAGTAGTGGACATGGATATATGCATCGGATGTGGTGCATGTGTCTCCGTGTGTCCCTATAATGCGCTGGAGTTGGATGAGAATGGGAAGGCCAGGCTAATATGGGAGGCTTGCCCAGACTCCTTTGAATGCATAAAGGTGTGTCCAGTCAACTGCATATGGAAGGCCAGCGAGGCGCCGGAGGAATCAAAGAGCAAGCAATGGTACAGGTTCAATAGGCAATTAACTCCAGAGGAGCAGCAAATATTTGAGCAGTGGAGAGCCAAGTACGGCATTAAGTCTGACCCAATAAAGGCCTAATGAGTTAATCCAAATGAGTTAATCCAATTCATTATTTTTGCAATGAATCCTAAATGGTCTCCTAGACCTAATTGCTTCATTAATTAATTCCCTGATCCGATCAATGCTTATGCAATCAACTTGGTGGCTTCCCGCCATTAAATCCAGTGATCTCTGCATTAGTCTCTGAAAACCCGTGAGGGATTCCTCCTGCAGCTTAGCGAAGGCCGCGGCCAGCACTATTAATCCCTGAACTCGAGTATCCCTATTCGCTCTCCAAATGCCCTCCAGAACCTCGTGGGCCTCCCAGAACCTCTCCTCATTAAATAATTCAATGAATGCCTTAAAGGGGTTCTCCACCTCATTCTCCTCATTTAGCGGAATAATTCTTGTCACGCTGCCGATCGCCTTATCGATTATATCCGCATCAGCCCCAATATTGCGCGATAATGCATCAACCTCAATATGGTTACTGCCGATTCGAATGTTTATCACGTGAATGCCAAGATCTCTTAACCTCCTCATTAATTCCGGCCTATTAGTTACCAGGGCTCCCCGTGGAGCTACATGGATCAAGTACCTCGCTGTGCCTTGGTTATCCCTCACATTACATTGATCGGTGGAGGACAATTAAATATTTGGCAAAAGGTATTTGATTTATTTTTGTTAATAATTGTGCCTGCTACGGCAGCGCTAATCCCACTGCGCCGGCGTAGGCCATTATGAAGAATACCCAGCCATCAATGAACGATATGGCGCCTGCTGCCTTGGCTAGCATGGGTTTCTCGGCATAGTGAGCAGCGGCTAGCAGTATTGTAACTAGTGGAAGTAGGCCGAGGGCTATGGATAAGGTTACTAGCCCTAATTTAGCTGTTTCTATCGTTATTAGTGCGAAAAATATTCCTGTGAACCAGAGGGCATGATTCATGGCGGTGAGGTTCTTTCCTATTATTAGTCCAATGCCGAGCATCCAGAGGAGCAGGACGAAGGCGGCGGCTATTGTGGCTCCCATAGTGTCGCCGGCGGATATCACGAATGCCATTGCCAGGGTCTCCATTATTGCGCCCGAGAGGATAACTATGCCGAAGTCTCGAGGCTCGTTTTTACCTATGCCGAGGTTTACGCTGCCTATGACTAGCAACATGACTCCAGCCTCCCAGAAGAGCGTGTTTAGCGCGGTCTCAGCGATCGACATATATTCTCAGCTCCTAGTTTCTTCACATATTTTTAAGTATTACCATTAGGATAATACTTAAATATAGCAATAAAATTAGTGATTATATGAATAGCAATGAATTAAAAGTATTCATGGAGGCACGTGATATATTATTAAATTCGGAGAACTATGATGAGGCACGAAGAAAATTCAAGTGGCCCCTCATCAATAACTTCAATTGGGCCCTGGACTACTTCGACTCACAGGAGGCTGGGAGACCCGCCCTCATATGGATAGATGATGCTTTGCTGGATTCCCATGATAAGCGAGTATTCACCTATGGCGAGTTAAGGGGGCTCTCGAATAAGTTGGCTAATGGATTAAGGGAACTCGGGTTAGGCAAGGGAGACGTAGTAATGATAATGATGGGCAATAAACCTGAGCTCTTCGCTTCATTTCTGGCCACAATGAAGATAGGCGGAGTCATTTCTCCAGCCACAACTTTATTGACGCCGAGCGATGTGGAGGATAGGGCGCGTAGGGCGAATATTAAGGCAATAATAGCCGACTCAATTGCCGCAGAGCGGATAGAGAAGGCCCGGGAGAGGCTTCCCACGGTTAAGGCATTCATATCAACGGAGCCAAGGAAGGGATGGATGTCGCTGGGGGATGTATATGGAGGGAAATCCGAGAACTATAAGCCCAGCTTCACCACGGAAGCCATGAAGGACTCTCTGCTCCTGTACTTCACGTCAGGCACCACGGCTAGGCCAAAAATAGCTCACCACACGTATGCATCATATCCAGTGGGCCACTTGACAACCATGTACTGGACAGGCACTAAGCCCGGTTATAGGCACTATAATATATCATCGCCGGGCTGGGCTAAGTGGGCATGGTCCACATTCTTCGCCGCATTCAATGCAGGCGCAACCACGTTTGTCTATGAGCAGGGAAAATTCAGCGCCCCGCGTCAATTAAAGGCGATGGAGGAATACGAGGTGAACACCATATGCGCACCGCCAACCGTGTGGCGAATGCTGCTCCTGGAGGACTTAACCAAGTATAACTTCTCCTCTATAAAGGGAGCCACGAGCGCTGGGGAACCGCTTAACCCAGAGGTAATTGAGAGGGTGAGGAAGAGCACTGGCGTAACGATTAGGGATGGATATGGCCAAACCGAGACCACTCTCCTCGTCGGTAACTTTCCAGGCATGAAGGTTAAGCCTGGAAGCATGGGTAAACCGGCGCCTGGTTACGATATTGTGCTAGTGGATGAAGACGGCAGCCCAGTTAAGGTTGGCGTGGATGGACATATAACCGTCAAGATGGAGCCAAGGCCATTGGGGGTGATGCAGGGTTACTATGATGATCCCAAGAAGAATGAGGAGGTCTTTAGGCTGGGGCTTTATTGGACTGGCGACGTTGCCTCAATGGATGAGGAGGGCTACTTATTCTTCGTGGGCCGCGCAGATGATGTATTCAAGTCAAGCGACTACAGGATAAGCCCATTCGAGGTTGAGAGCGAGTTATTGAAGCATCCCGCCGTGGCGGAGTCAGCCGTAGTGCCATCTCCCGACCCAATAAAGGGATTCCTACCCAAGGCATTCATAATATTGAAGCCCAACTACAAGCCCAGCAGGGAGTTAGCCCATGACATATTCCTCTTCGCTAAGCAAAACATTGCGCCATATAAGAGGCCCAGAATAATAGAATTCGTCGATGAACTGCCCAAAACCATAAGCGGGAAAATAAGGAGGGTGGAGCTGAGGAGCATTGAGAGAAAGAAGAGGGAAAGCAATGAGAGAGGCGAGCGGGAATTCTTTGAAAGCGACTTCCCCGATGTGCGGGAGGTAAGGATATGATAAAACGAACGGCAAGCCTCGCCCTTTAGGGCTGGGTGAAGCTTAGAAATCTCTGGGGATGGGGTTCTCGGCCGGTCAATTTTTAGGGAATGGGGAGTGAGAGGCCGACCCCACAATACCGGCTCGGGAGGGGAACGAGTGGCGCCCATTAAAGGGGCGTAACCCTCAAGACCTCGGGGAACCCTCGCCAAATGGCGGGGAGGAGGTCAGGGCACAGCTCCTCCCTCATAATCCTTATTCTCAGCGTCCTCCCCCTCGCCTTAATGGATTATTTTTCATCTTTTCCCACCGGAGGCCTCGTCCGCCAGGGCGGGGTAGTTCATCGATTCTAATTATCGTTCCCCAAAGCCCGAAACGCGCTGGGCGCTCGCCTCTCATCAAGTTCTCGCAATCCTTAAAAGCAGCAGTTATCCACGTGGTTTAAGGCCCCGGTAGCTCAGCCTGGTCAGAGCGCCTCACTGGTAAGGGGCCTTTTTCCAAGAAATGAGGAGGTCCCGGGTTCAAATCCCGGCCGGGGCTCCTATGTCTGAGGTTTACGCATTCCTCGGCTTTTAAAGGGGTTTCCAATTATCATAACGTGAAGGACGACATAATATGATAAAAAAGGTCGAAACTATGCTCAATTCTCTCGCTACGCTTGAAAAGTTGATGCAATGGTAGTTGATTTTAAGCATATTTGATCAATTTTGGGTCAAGTTGCATCTTGTTATCATACAAAATTAATTACAACTATTCCATATCTGACCTCCTCCCCGTCCTTGAGGGCGAGGGTTCCTCGGAGTCTTGGAGGTTACCCGCCTTTAACGCGGGCTACTGAATACCCTGGTAGTCTTGGTTTTAAGCTTTACACCGCCCCTGGAAGGGGTGAGGTTTGCCGTTCGTTTTATCAAAATAGAAAACCAACACGCATTTTCATACCTGATCATCCAGAAGAATTTTATGCTGGTTTTTCGATGAAAGCAATTTTAGATGTGTTAAAAAAGGTAAGCCCGGAGGATCCATTAAAACCTTTAATTGATAATATTGTTAATGGAAACATATACGGAATTGCGGCCATAGTTGGATGTCCCAATCCTAAAACTAGGAAAATACTTTTTACTGAAAGAATGGCTAAGGAATTGATTAAACATAATGATATTATGTTGTGGTTACAGTTTGTATTGCACATATAACTGCACAAGCTGGATTCATGAATCCAAAGAAAATAAAGGAGTTTGAGGTAGGCGAGGAATTAAAGGCAGTTTTAAAAGCACTAGGCCAACAGATAGGACTAGAAAGTTTACCCCTTGCTTTACATATGGGTTCTTGTGTAGATAATTCCAGGATAGGGGTTTTTATCTTAACGGGGGTTAAGGGGGCGGAAGACCCCTCCCTCGCGGAAGGGGATGGCCCCTAGAGGCGTTTAGGTGGTGGCGTTTCCGTGGAGGGTGAGGGCGTTAAAAGCCCAGAGGGCAGGGTGGGAGTCGCCCGTGGTGCCCGTGGAGCTCCGCCCACTGCCCGTGACGATGCAGGCTGGGCGAGGAGGCGGGAAGCCCCATTAGGGCGGGGTAGTTCACTATATCTTTTCCCAGAGGTTTTCCCCAGATCCGTAAACTGGCAGCGCCCTTGAAAACTTGTCGATCAAGGGCTTTAGCTCTTCCCATTCATCCTGGCTTATCGGAACAGTTCCTGTATCCTGCCTGATCCTCTTCATAAGATCCTGTGAGCTCTTGCACCCTTCCTCTGTTTTTGGAATTATAAACCACATATACACTATAAGAGGCGTGAACTTCATGGGTCTTGACTGTGATCCCATGAACTCCATGACAAAGAAGTCGCCTGTCTCAGCGGCTTCTGAAAAAGAAAGCTTTTTGAAGTAAGAGTATATCAAGGCCGTTGGGAGGAAAAGTGCTTCAAAAAGGTTCTTCATGATCTGGGCGTTGGTTACAGTGACAGAGCCCTGTCCCTTTACAGAGCCTAACAGGTCTGCGGCCTGATCCCTGTTCAGAAAGTTTGCTTGTTCTCCGTACCTCTTAAATATCTTTGGAAGTGGCCTGTCAAGCATCCCTATCCCATATACCTTCCTCAACCTGTTGAAGAAGTTACTCCCGTAATATAATACATATGGTTGGCAGCTCAAAGTAACTTACCATAATTTATTTATCAGCCACCTTATTAAATATTCCGAAAAATGAATTTCAACCTGCTGTGTTGAATAATTGTTTATAGCGCGGCTATCAATTCCTTAAGTATGTCCACAAAAGGCAGCCACAGCAATAATGGCAAAAGATGGGGTGATGAGTTTATCGACAAAAGGAGCTGGAAGAGTTACGATGAGGGGCTTGTGATGGAGGGCGAGTTTTTGCTGCCAATGTTTGGCAACTGAGATGAATCGGATGAGATGGGGGCAAGAAGGGTGGCCATATGGATTTCCCGGATCGTCCATTAAAATCCATTATGGCATCAGTGGGTTGATTACGGGGTTGAGGGATGGCGAGGTCGCTGGAAAGATGCTTGATGCCTTAATGATAAAATGAACGGCAAACCTCGCCCCTTTAGGGCGGGGCAAGGTTTAAATAAGGAAGACTATTCCTCCTTAAGATGCCCTCTTCCGGTCAATTTTCAAAGAATGGGGGGCGGGGGCCGACTTCCCCCGCAATACCGGGAGAGGACATCAAAGAAGTCGAATTCAAGAATAGGAGGACTAACGTGGTCCGCCTCCTACCAAACGGCTTCCAGGAAAGGAAGCTGAGGAGGTTAGCTGACATCTCCGCCAAACTCTTCAATGAGGTTAATTATGAGAGGAGGCAACAATTCTTCCGTGGTGAAAAAGTGGATTTCGAGGGGACTTGGGGCAAATGCTATGAGAAGTATAAGGAAGAATTGGGGGTCAATGCCCAAGCAGTCATGCAGAAGAATAATGAGGCATGGAACTCACTCTTCTCCCTATTGAGGTTGAGGAAGGAAAACAAACTACCATCTCACATGAACCACGTTTCACCACCGCGTTATTGGAAGGATGGGGAGACTGGAGGGAGGAAACTACTCCTAGTCATTAGGCAGGATAGGTATGTCGTGGATGAACAGAAACTAGTCCTAAAGGACTTCCGCCTAGAAATCGGTTTCGCCGGCAGATTGAGGTGGTATGGCAAGCAAGGGAGGTTGGAGATTTACTATGACGAGGTTGGAAATGCTTGGTATGCCTCAATCCCAGTGGAGGTTGGCGTTGAGAAAACGAAGAAGGGAAGGAGGAGTAAGCATATCCTTCGCGGCGAAAGGAAGAGCATTCAAGTTAAATCGCCTAAGGGGAGCAAAATGGCTTCAATAGATCTAGGCATCAACGTCTTGGCGAGCGTGGTGATCGATGATGGTACGTGGTTGCTCTATAAGG
>Ga0080003_1000247_pt2 | contig 26721 bp, 23 predicted proteins | sample JossMetagenome_FD_69206 | JGI IMG/M metagenome (GOLD analysis project Ga0080003, IMG submission 69206) | Hot spring microbial communities from Joseph's Coat, Yellowstone National Park, USA - JC2_E (SPADES assembly) (version 2) | ecosystem: Environmental > Aquatic > Thermal springs > Hot (42-90C)...
GTTCAACGGCCAGCTTCTAGTGATAGTCAGCAGCGCGGGCCACATGTTTGGCCCCACCACGGCCGTTGAGGGGCTGCCTGTAACGGAGCTTAAATGGGAGCCCCTCTGGTCATTCGAGCGAAGGTCTAAGCACCTTCGACCTTACTATGAAGTTTTGGCGAAGACGTTGCCCGGCGCCCTAGCCTACATCAGCGCCTGCGACTATGACCTGGAGGGCAGCACGATCTGTTACAAGATAATAGAGGCCTTCGGGGACCTTAAAAGGGCCAGGAGGGCCAAGTTCTCATCATTGACCGCTGGTGAGCTCAGGAAGGCCTTCATGAACCTGGGCCCGCTTGACGTGAATAACGCCATGGCTGGCGTCGCTCGGGCAGAGCTTGACTGGCTGTGGGGTATAAACTTCTCAAGGCTCCTGATGAGGGCCTATAGGATGACCGTTGGGAAGAGGCTGTCGCTTAGCGCTGGCCGCGTCCAGACGCCGACGCTAGCTGAGGCCGTGAGGAGGTGGATGGGCAGGAACTCCTATGTCCCTGTGCCATCCCTGAGCCTCAGCGCGGAGCTAGAGGTTGACGGCGTCAAGTTCAGGGCTAGGCCAGACGGCTGGGAGCCCAAGACGAGGGCTGAAGCGCAGGCCATAGTTAGAGAGGTCAAGGAAAGGGGCTACATGGTGACTGCTAGCTATAAATCAGAGGAGGAGTCCATAAGGCCTCCTCCTCCGTTCAACCTCACAGACCTTCAGGAGGAGGCAGCGAGGATCTACGGCCTATCTCCCTATAGGACGCAGGAAATAGCTGAGGACCTTTACCTCTCAGCCCTCATAAGCTACCCCAGGACCGAGAGCCAGAGGCTCCCTCCTGACCTCGACTATAAGGGCGTCCTGACAGCCTTAGCCAGGCAACGGGAGTTCTCTGCGCTGGTCTCAGACCTGCTGAGGGAGACAGGAGGCGTCCTCAGGCCGGTTGAGGGGCCTAAGAGGGACCCAGCCCACCCAGCTATATATCCCACAGGCGAGACCCCAAGGGAGCCTCTGGACAAGTATCACAGGGCCATATACGAGCTCATAGTCAGGAGGTTCATGGCTGTCTTCGCAAGGCCGCTTGTGATAGCAAGGGCGGAGGCCACGCTCAGGGACTCCGCGGGCAGGCCCTGGAGGGCCTCAGGGCAGAGGGTAATTAGGAGGGGCTGGACTCATTACTACCCCTATGTGAGCCTTGAGGAGGCCCAGCTCCCCCAGCTCAGGATAGGACAGAGGGCTGACCTGGTCTCTGCTAGCGTAAGGGTGGTCTGGCCTGCTTCAGGCGTGAGGCTCTCAAGGCTGGCGCTGCTAGAGTGGATGGAGTCCAACGACCTTGGGACCAAGGGCACTAGGGCCAGGATCATAGAGACTTTGTTAAGGAGGGGCTTCCTCGAGACTAAGGGCAAGCGCGCAGAGGTCACGGAGCTCGGATACGCCGTCTATAAGACCCTGGCTGCAACTGCGCCCGAGCTAGTCTCCGTCGAGCTAACTAGGGATTTTGAGAGGAAGCTCGAGCTCATAGTCGACGGCAAGCTCTCGAGGGACGCTGTTGTTTCCGAGGCCAAGCAGTACGTCAGCGACCTAGTTAGGAAGTACGGCCAGCAAATAGAAGTTATAGGGAGGAGGCTGGCAGAGCTGGCAGGAGCCGTCAGGCCAGCAAGGACGTGTCCGATATGCGGAAGGCCGGCTTCAGGCGAGCTCTGCGAGCTTCACGAGCTCGCCCTTAAGGAGCTTAACGAAAAGCTAGATATGATAGCTGAGAGGCTGGGCCTTTCCAGGTCTGAGGCGCTAAGGGCTGTCGCCAACAGGAGGTCCACGGGCGTCTGGGCCCGCGAGGCGGCCCAGTACCTGTTGAGGAAGCTTAAGTAGGGCCAGAGGGAGGCCTCAGGGCTATCGAGAGGGACCCAATGAACGGTATAGCTATGGGGGTTCGTCCTCCCAGGACCACCCCTACGACCTTCCAATACGGAACCCCTGAGACGTTAGTGCCGTTGACGTTCACGTAGCCGCAGTACTGGGGGAACCCTGGGTCAGGGAGAGGGTTGTTGTCACCCTTGGTCACGAAGCACAGGACTCCGTTGTTATAGTAGATGTAAACAACCCTGTGTATTATGTAGACATGAGAGAGGTAGATGCCATAGAAGGGCCCCGTGTACTTATAGACTATTACATCCCCTACCGATATAGTTGTGGGGTTCTCCTTAGCTATCAGAACGAGGTCGCCTGTCTGAAGAGTCGGCAGCATGCTGTTTCCATCAACGACGACAACGTCGAGTCCCAAAGCTATGTGCAGCGCGGCAACCACTACAACGGCAGCTATGATAACGGCAGCCCAGGTTATAGCCGAGGTCCTCCTCAAGGGCGTAGCCCCAGGAACATTGCCGCAGCCACGTTTATTAGTTAAAGGGCAGGAAGCTTAGAGGTAGGGTCTAGATATTACAAGTCTTACATGTGCTGTTCTCATCGGTCTCGACCTTAACGACCCCGCCGCTCCCCTCACCCTTGACGTTAAAGAGCTCACCGAGCTTCTGGTCGCTGACGGCTTCTTCGGCCTTTATCTCTTTCTTCACTATGGCCATTCTCATGGCTGGCCTCTTCACCAACTTGATGGGGACGTCAGCGAGCTCAGCCTTCTGGCCACCGAAGTAGATGACCTGTACGCTCTTGCTCTCGTCCCTGTACACGGTGACGCCCTTCAGGCCCGTCAGCCAGGCCGCTATGTATGACGTGGCGACCGAGTTAACGGAGGCCCAGTTGGGTAGGTTCACAGTCTTGCTGATCGCCTGGTCTGTGTAGAGCTGGGCCGCGGCCTGATGAGCTATGTGGTACCATACGTCAAAGTCCATGCTCGTGGCGAAGAGCCTAGCGAGCTCCCTCAGCCCAGCTATGAAGCCTTCAACGTCCCAGGAGGGCTTCACTATCCTGCCCCCCTCTACCGTTATTGAGGCCTCCCTCACGGCCTTCTCAAGGTCATCAAGGGCCCATCTCAGGCTTCCCTTGTGCCTAGATATGGTCTCTGCCACAAGCCTCAGGACGTTGTCAGGCGCGCCGGTGCGCCTGGCCAGGCTGAGAAGGCTCTCCCTGAACTCCCTGATGACCTCCCAGAGCTCGCCAAGGGTCACCCTCCTGAGGTAGACTAGGGCGAAGTAGGGCTCTATCCCGCTGGAGGTCCCCGCTATTATTGATATAGACCCAGTGGGAGCGGTGGTGTTGACGGCCGTGTGCCTGGGCGCCCTGGCCCCGATGGACCTGCCGTAGCCCTTGAGCCTCTCCCAGAGGCCTGCCGGGTCATAGATGGCCATTGCGAGCAGGTGCCTGGGGCTGCTGGCTAGCTTCGCGGGGTCCATGTCCCTGGCCTCGGCCAGTGTCTCCTCGCTTACGCCAAAGACCTCAGCCAGCACGCGCTCAAGGGCCTCTCTCCTCAGTAGACTCACGGAGCCGTCATCAGCTATCCTCCTGGCAGTCTCGCCCTCCAGCTGGCTCCTAACGTAGTTGTTGAGCTTGACGTGATGGTACTTTACCGTTACCCACTCGTTATCAAGCCTCATGACTTCAGAGGCCTTGAGCAGGGCCGGGGTCAGCAGCTCCACGGTCTCCTCAGGCCTCGCCTTCCTCTTACAGGTGAGGGTGTTCCAGTCAAACTCTGAGCACTCAAAGGCAGGGGCGTGCCCAAGCTTAGCCCCAAGCTCCCAGCTCCTCTTCCAGGCCTCGGCCTCGAGGAGGGCCATGACGGCCATCGTGAAGGCCACGGCCTCCTCGCTGTCGTATGGGAGGCCCAGCCTGGCCAGAGCGTTGGCGAGGCCCATTATGCCAAGCCCCACCTTCCTCGTGAACTTGTTTACAAGGTCCTGCCTCTGGTCCGGCTGCCTGTTGTAATCTATGACGGCGTCAAGACCATCAACCGCTAGGTCCACGTCCTTAGCGAAGGCCTCAACGTCGAACTTCCCATCGTGGATATATTTGTCCACGGAAAGGGACCCTAGGTTGCAGCTCTCATATGGGTAAAGGGGTTCCTCTCCGCATGGGTTCGTGGCGCTCACGGCGCCAAGCCACGGCGTCGGTATCCACTTGTTATGGTTGTCAATGAAGAACAGGCCGGGATCCCCACCCTCCCAGGCGCCCCTGACTATCTCCTCCCACAGCTTCCTGGCAGGGTAGTGCCAGAGGTAGGGGTTCCTCCTACTGACGTCTAAGTCGGATGGGGCTCTCTCCTTTGCCTTCCTAACGAGGTCCTCTAGGACGTTCAGGTAAGGCGTGCTGACCTTGCCCTCCTTTAGGAGCCTAATGGTCCTCCCCTCGCCAGTAGCCCTTGACAGGGCGTAGTGCAGCCTGTAGATCCCATCACCCATATCGCTGAGCCTGGGGTTGACCATCCACCACTCCTCGTCGTTCACGACGGCCTCCAGGAAGGCGTCATGAGCGCCCACGCTTATGTTGAAGTTCGTCAGGAAGGAGTCCTGCATTGGGGCTCTCTTGGCCTGTATGAACCCAGCCTCCTCAGGCGCCTGGCTGCCCTGAGTTAGCCTCCTCAGCGCCTCAAGGGTCGCCTCGTCAACCTTGTAGTAGCCGTCCTTGGCCAGCTGCTCAAGGGTCGCCTTGAACTGGCTCAAGAGAGTGTTGACCTGGGGCGGCAGAACCGACGACAGCGCCTTCCAGGGGTCGTAGTCAGGATTGTAGAGGTCAGGGTGCCAGTCATGAAGTATCCCCATGTTGGCGCCTCTCCTCTTGCCCCCCTGCTTGACTACGTCTGTGGCTATGTCGTAAAGCCTCATGAAGCTCAGGGGGCCGCTGGCCACGCCGCTGGTGCCAGCCACTACGTCACCCCTAGGCCTCAGCTCGCTGAAGCTGAAGCCCTCCCCACCTCCATACTTAAAGGTCATGACCTGCACGGTAAGCCCGTCCATTATACCCCTCATATCGTCATGAACGGGGGTCACGTAGCACGCGCTGAGGGCCCCCTTAGCCTCATCAACGAACATGTTGAAGAGCGTTGGGCTGTTGAACACGAAGCGGCCATCTATAAGGGCCCTGTAAAGGGCCTCAGGGTCCACCCTGCCCCTGAAGCCCAGGGCCACCCTCATCATTACCATGGACGGGGTCTCCATGTACCTGCCCTTCAGGTCCTTCACTATGTACCTGCTCATGAGGACCCTGAGGGCGTTGTATGTGAACTTCAGGTCGTCAGGGCATAGGCCCTGTTGCACGCAGGAGGGCAGGGGGGCAAGGGCCCCGCCGTTGGGCGCCCTCTCCCTATAGGCCTCCCTCACCTGGGCGTAGATGTCCTGGAGGAGGAGCTCCTTAGCCCTCTCCTCAGCGGAGGGCTCCAGCAGCGACCTGCTCATAAGCTCCAGCTGCTCGACCTCTGTTGACATATTGGTCAGCCTCCCTCAGGCAAGGGTTCTGTAGGGAGGGGCACAGCCTTCTGTCCCTCTGCCTTGTGGGAGGGACCGGAAGTTCCTCTAGACAAGAGCGCTGACGCGGAGGCTCTCGGCTTCTTAGACCTTAATATGCGCATTACTCTGCTCGCCAGGCAACGCTATCAGTATTACCCCACTAATATGAAGTCCTACGAAGGCTTTATACCTACAGGGATGGGCGGAACCCAATGATGTCTGCCGACTCTGAACAGACGCCTAGCCAGGTCATTTGCAACAGGTGTAAGAGGAGAAGGGCCCTTTACCTCAGGACCAGCAGCGGCGAGGCCCTATGCGTCCACTGTCTGAGGGACGAGGTTATGAGGCAGGCCTCTAGGTCCCTTGCGTCAGCCGGACTGAGCCTGAGGGCAACGCTCCTTGTACCTGTGTCTTCATTTGCGCCGTCAGCCTCGCTGCTCGCTGCGGTCCTCACGGCCAGCATCGAGAAGAGGTTTAAGTCCAGGGTCCTCGTGGCAATCCCCTCATTTTATGAGGGCCTCAGCTCATCATTTAAGTTGCCCGAGGGCCTTGAGGGAGTAACTGTTGACGTTAAGCCGTGGCCTCCTAGGGAGGCAGACATTATTTCCTGCGTCAGGTATGATAGGGCCTGGTCGACGAGGGCGGCGAGGTTAATAGGGGCTGACGTCGTCGTTGCTCCCCTCTCGAGGACTGACCTAACGGTCCTGCTCCTTGAGGCCCTGTTGAGGGGTAGACCTGACGAGGTCTTTGACTCGCAGCCGACGCTTTCAGTACTAGGAGTTAAACACGTAGAGGTTTTCTCAAGAGTAGAGAGGGAGGCCCTGGCGGCAACCGAGTTCCTAGAGGGCCTGAGGCTTGAGCCAGCGTGTAGAGTCCTTATCAGGTCAAAGCCTGTCTTCATGTCAGTAGCTGGGGGGCCTGAGATGGACTATGGGGCCCTTGAGCTCTCGACGAAGCTGGCAGCCGAATTTAAGGCCCCACAACTATGCATGTCATGTGGGGCCCCCTCGGCTGGGCCTATCTGTGACCACTGTGCTTCCTTAGGCCTTGACAGGATCAGCGTGAGCCTGGTAGGCCAGCATCCTGGTCAGGCCTAGGGCCTCCGCTCACCAGGGACCTGAGGGCCTCCTTCTCATCCCTGTTTAGGTGTAACGTGAGCGCGTAGCCTGACTTGGGGGCCAAGCTTGGCGGGTGCACTTCGTGGTTCAACACGACGTAGCCAGCGGCTATCATCTCCTCCACGAGCCTTGGGTGAAGCCTCTTAGCGGTCTCAAGCAGAAGCCTTGGGAACCCCATATGTCTCTTGATCTCCCCCTCGCTCAGCTGGGCCCCGCAGACGATACACGTCAGGTCAGGGGTCACGGCCCTGAAGCCGCATCGGGGGCACTCAACCGGTGTAGGCCTGCCGTACTGGGACCACAGGGACTTCAGGGACGCTATTATGTCATCGGCTCTAAGCCTCTTGGCCTGCTGATAGAGGTAAGGGGCGGCCCTACCAGCGGCCTCAGGGGCGTACGCCACTATGAACTCAAGCTGCTCTCTTGTCAGAGGCCTCTCCCTGGAGAGGAGCATAGCCGCGACAGCCTTGAGAAGGCCGTCCTTTGCGGCCATTATCCTCTTCATAGCGGCCTCCTCCGTCAGCTTGGAGGACCTGGACTCCGCTAACGAGCTCACTACTGAGTAAATGATGTCCTTCACGTCATCAGGCTTAAGCCCCACCAGGTCAAGGCCCAGGGCTGGCACAAGCTTCTCTGAAAGGGAGGAGGTCAACGCCTTTATGTCATCCTCAGTGGTAGCCCTTCTCGCAGCCGAGCTCCTGCGCCTTCTCGCCGTCGCTTGGACGTCTGGTTGCTCCTGTTTCCTCCTGGCCCTAGGCAAGCTTGCCGTCAGCTTCATATGGCTCAGGGAAGTTAATAGGTCCAACGCGTAACGAGCGAGGTTAAGGAATTAATGTCCCCCGGCGGTCAGAATGGTGCCGAGCGCCTTGTCGGATAGGGCGCACTATCACGATGAAGTGCTAATAGCTATCATTGGCCTTAACTTAATGGCCTTAGCGGTCTTCCTCTACGGCTTTGACGGCACAGATGTCATCATAGGTACCTACAACAGGGAGCCTGTGCTTTACTACGTTCCAACGAGGCTGTCCGTCGTTGTAAGCCTGGTAGTCCTCCTCGCAGGCCTATCGCTCCTTCTGGGCTCCAGGACTCTCGCCCGCAGCCCAAGGTGGCCCAAGCCCGTGGCGGTAGCGCTAGCGGTCCTAACCCTCGTAGTAGGCCTCGCGGCCTCACAGACCATGGGCTCCGTAAAGGTTCAGGTCATGGGCGGCGTTGAGGACTCATACGCGATCCAGCTGGAGGCGGCCAGGCTGCTCCTAAGGGGCCTTGATCCATACTCCGTCAACTACTCCTCTTTCCTTATGTACGGCGCTCCGGCGACTAAGCTGACCTTCATTTACTCAGCAGGCCCCCCTTATAACATATCTCACGCGGTGGGGTTCGTCAGCGTCCTGGACTACCCGGCCTTCTCATTCATCTACTACATGCCAGCTGTCCTGCTGAGGCTCCCAGGCAACTTATGGGACTCCATAGTCCTCGGGACAGCCCTGGTGGTAGCCTTCGCCAGGGCCAAGAGGGGCTCGAGGTGGCTGTTGTTGCCCCTGCTCGCCTCAGGCCTTCTCTACTTCATCACGGACCCAACAGTCTTTGACCCATTGGCTGGCTGGTTGGCGCCTCTTGCGCTGGCGGTCTCGTTCGCTGAAAACCCGGTTGTCGCGGGGGCCCTGCTGGGGCTGGCGGCCTCATATAGGCAGTACGCCCTGGCCGCCGCCCTCGTCTACTTCCCCCTAGCCTACAGGAGGGGCTACAGGAACGTCTCCCTTGGCATTGCGTCAATGATAGCTGTAATAGGTGCCCTGAACGTGCCGTTCCTCCTCCTTACAGGGCCGTCCTTCATGAGGTATGTAGTAGCGCCTGTGGCCTGGGGGCTTGACATAGAGGGCCTGGGCCTCGCCAGCGTCTACTTCCTAACAGGCAAGGCCTTACCGCGCCTTTACCTGATAGCCGCAGCCGCTTCGGTAGCCCTCATGACCCCAGCCTTAACGTACAGGCTGTATAGACAGCTTGGGAGCCTGAGCTACGCACTTCCCTCCATAGCGTTCCTCCTTTACCCCAGGCCTCTCTACTCTTACTGGCTCTGGTTCCCGTTCATCGGCGTTATGGACCACATTGTAAACGGGCTCGATGACCACCTAGTGGTCTCCGAGGCTCGGTTCAGGGCCCTGGCCATGTCGCCTCTCGTCGCGATATCGGGGCTCCTTGCGGCTCTCGCCTCTATGGGCGGGCTGCAGGAAGCGATCATGCTGACCGCTGCAGGGCTTGGGCTTGCGCTCTCCATAGCAATGGTTCTGCTATTTAGACCAGGTAAGGCCTTCAGCTCGCTCGCGGGGGCCTCTGTTTTAGCTGGCCTTGCGGCCTCGGCGCTATCAGCGGATCTCTACGCTAGGTCGCCAAGGGTTGTCGTTACCCTGCCCCTCTTACAGAGAGTTCTCCAGGCGGTTCGAACGGGCCCGAGGCCTTACGACCTCTATTTAGGGGCTGCCGCCTCTGGGTCGCTCTCCATGATGGAGGTGCGTCTGATATTGCCTTATGGCAGTATGCCCTTCCAACCGGTTAATACCATGATTAGGTCTTTACCTCAGCCATCCCCTTCAGCCTCCCAGTTGTGGGTCTCGTTAGCCCTTGCCGTGCCGCTGTTGGTCATGGCGATCTATGAAGCATCAGGCCTTGACCTGTTGCTATTCTCGGAGGCCCTGGGGGTCATTGTGTTCGCAGGGCCAAGCCTGGCGGGCGGGCTAGCGCTGGCGGCCCTCCTCTCTAGCGTCGTACTGGCAAAAGGGTCTAAGGGAGTGGCATCGGCGCTTAAGGGCATAGCGGCATCGCTGAGCCTCGTGGGCCTGCTGGGGCTCCTCTCAGCCCCTGAGGCCTGGAGGAGGCGGACGGCGATTACTGCTATGGTATGCCTAGCGACGACCCTTGCCGTCCTTAGGGGTAGTTACCTGTTGGCCTACATAACCGAGGCCGCTAGGTACCTGTTTACGTACAGTGGCTTAGCCCGCGCCGAGGTAGAGCTAGGGGCGCTTCTGGTGGCCGCGGCGCTTGGGGCTCCTCTCTTGGCCTCGCTCGTCGGGGCCAGGAAATCAGGCCTCCTCATGGGGTGGGCCTTAGCTAGCCCGCTATTGTCGCTCTCAGCCCTTGTGGCCCTAGGGCTCGCCAGTGACGACTACTACCTAGGTTACGTCATCTTCACGTTGGCGGCAGCGCTAGAGGTTGCCAGAGAGCACCAGGGCCAGGTCGACAACCCTTACTCCATCGAGCCTCGCGGCGGCCCGGGAGAGGTTGGAGGCGCAGATGGGGCACATGGTAACTACGACCTTTGAGTACCTAGCAAGCTCCCTCAGCCTCTCCTCAGCCACCCTTCTCGACATGAACGGCGACAGGGCCTCGACGGGGCCTCCGCAACACGAGGTCCTCCTGCCTGACCTCCTGGCCTCTGAGACCTGGACTAGGGCGCTGGCCAGCAGACTCCTTGACCTCTCCCACAGGTCAAGGTCCCTCGCGTAGATGCAGGAGTCGTGGACCGTGACCGTAAGCCCTCTCATTCTCGCTACAGCGACAGGGCTCACGAGCTCAAGGTAGCTCCTCACGGAGGGCCTCAGGAGCCCCCTTCTCCTCATGATAGTGAGCGTAAGAGCAGTATGTGGGTCAACGGTTATTACTTCACTGACGTTCAGAGAGTTGATGGCCTTGGAGACCCTCCTTGCGTGCGCCTCAAAGGCGTCAACTGCTCCCAGGTCCAGCAGGAGCGCTCCGCTGTAGAGGTCTGAGACCTCAGGCACATACGCAAAGTCGGCCCTTGACCTCCTCAGCAGGGCAGCGATGGACCTAAGAATAAGCTCGCTGGCCCTGACCTCCTCGCTGTCGGGCCTTACGAGGCCTGCTAGGGCCCAGGGCCTCTGCCTGGCCAGGAGCGTCAGGGACTTCAGGGCCACCCTAGGGAGGCCGCCGAGGCCCTCCATCAGCCTGACTACAGCGTTTAAGTATGGCATGAGCTGGTAGAGCGCCCCGGTGAAGAGGAGCCTTTCTGAGCCGCCCCTGGGCAGGTCAAGGCCCTCAGACCACCTTGAGGCGAAGCCTGAAGGCGCCGGCACAGGGTAGCCTGTCTCCTCAGTCATAGCTGACAGGAACTCTATGACGCCCTTTACGTCAAGGCCCTCCCTCACCTGCTCACCACCCTTATGCCCTCAGGCAGGCCCTGGCTCCACAGAAGGGCCCTGGCGTCCCTCACCATGTCACCTACCCTTATCCTGGCGGGGCACACGGTTGAGCAGGCGTTGCAGAGGAGACAGCTGTAGATGCTCGCGAGCCCCTCCTCAGTGATCTCGCCCTCGCCCCTCAGCCACGTCCTTAGGATTATCACCCTGCCCCTGGGCCCATAGCCCCTGTGGGGTCCGAATGTTATGGTCGGGCAGACGCTCTCGCAGAAGCCGCACGAGAAGCACTTCTCAGCGTCCTTTAGGATGAGCTTTGGTATCTCATCAATGTCCAAGCTGCTTAGGCCCTCTTACACCTGCTGCCTAAGGTGAAAAAGGCTTGGTCTTAATGCCCTACTTATGTACAGACCTAGATGTACTTCCCCAGCTAATCCTAAACTTCTTGTGAAACACTTTAATTTAGCTTAGAAGAATCTCAAATTGAAGAGGGCGGTATCTATGGTCGATATTAAGAAGGGCTTAAAGGACGTGACCGAGAAGGCCAAGGAGGTAGGCAAAGAGGCCGCTGAGAAGACCCTGGACGTGTCTGGGAAGGCCGCTAAGAAGACCGCCGAGGCCGCTGAGAAGGCCAAGGAAAAGGTCAAGTAAGTGCTTTCCTTGAAATCATTAACTTACCTTTAGTTTTTCCTTACTAGCTAACCTGGTCATCATGGATTACGAGAAGCGGAAGCCCGCGCAGAGTGCCGCGGCCGGGATTTGAACCCGGGTCACGGGCTCGAGAGGCCCGCATACTGGGCCGGGCTATACTACCGCGGCACCAAGAGCACATCACAGAAGGGAGCTATATAAGTTTAGGCCTTCTCCCTGTCCTCTTTTCCCTCCCTTTTATCTATGAACTTCTTATAGACCAGGTACTCCTCCTTCGCCTTGAGCAAGGCCTCATAGAAGGCCCTCTCCCCTCCCCTCATGAGGCTCTCCATTACCTTCTTAGCCGACCTTGGCCCGACGCCCTGATTCATGAGGGCCTCCACGACATACCTTCCAAGGCCCTGCATGGCGTAATTTATGTAGAGCTCCGCCCTCTCCCTGACCTCATTTATCAAGCGCTTCTCGTCTTTGCTCAGCTTTCCCGCAGACCCCCTCTTCCACCTTGAGTAGAGGGAGGCCACCGACTCGCCCCACTGGGAGGAAGGCAGCGGGGCCACCATGGCGGCCCCGCACTTAGGGCACCTGACTGGGTGGCTTAGGCCCGCCGCCTCGACCTGCCATGTGTTGCCGCAGGACGCGCAGACGAACATGACCTCTTTCCTGAGGGCAGCCCTGCGAAGCCCCTCAATTACGTACTCCATGGCCACCTCCTTCAGGTTGACGGCGACCTCTCTCCTCAGGTACGGGTTCTTTACGACATCCTGGGCGAGGGGGCTCAGTCCCTCGCTCCTTACAACCCTGACGTCCTTGAGGTTGCTGAGGAACTCCCTTAGGGCCTCGGGGTCCAGCTTGTCAAAGGAGAGCTCCCTCAGCGTCTCCTCCTCTACCACCGAGCCCCTGTAGGCGTCAAGTATCCTCCTGCCCTGCTCGAGGGAGACCCTGGCGTCGGGGTTAAGGACGCCAAGCCTCTTAGCGACCTGGAGGAACCTGGCCACGTATAGGGGCGTCTCCTTGATGGCGTCGTAGGCTAGCGCCATCAGCTCAGGGAGGTCCATGTTCTTGGCCTTAAGCAATGCCTCCCTTATGTCGTCGCCTCTGACGCCATAAGGAGCTGAGAAAACTACGGCGTAAGGTATGTAGTCAAACCAGGCCTTAACCTTGGGCTCCAGGAGCTTAGAGATTACTAGGGCCAGGAGGAGGTTACCTTTGCTGCCAAGACATGTGAACAGTATGCTGGCGCCCTTAAGCTCCTCTACGATAGGCTCCAGGGGGGTTAGCGGGGCGCCCCACCTCTTAGCGCTCTCAGCGATCACGTTTGTAATCCTTTCTGCCAGCTCCCTGTCGAGACCTCTCTGGAGGAGCGCGTGAAGGGCCCTCTGAGGATCAATGGAGGCCAGGCTTACAAGGCTACAGACCTCCCTGGCCACCTTATAGCTGACGGGTATAAGCTCGCCCTCCCAGGACGGGACCACCCCCTCAGCCTCGCCAAGGGGCTCGGCGTCTATCCTAAGTCCCTCATAATCCACGTTGACGATCCTCCAAGCCCTGCCAGCTAGAACGAAGACGGGCTTCTGCTCATGGCTGGCTAGGAGGGCGGCCTCTACGAACCTCTCGCCGACCTCGCCCACCTGGGAGCCGCTGGCTACGTCATAAACCCTGAACGTGGCCTCATCGGGTATCATTGAGACCTTATAGAGATAAGTTAGTGACCTCCTGCCCCTCGCCAGCTTCCCCGTCCCAGGCTCGTACTTCAGTACCTCCACCGAGTCGAGATGAGAGGCGACCTTTTCGAGCTCGCTTAGCGTCATATCTGAGAAGGGCGCAGAGCGGGTAAGGACCTCGTGGGCTTTCCCTACGTCGCTGGCCAGGCCCTCAATAACCATAGCTACTAACTGATGGGCCGCCGCGTCGAGGGGCTTCCTGTGATAGGCCAGGTCCTCTAGGTCCTCTCTCCTAGTCCTTACGGCTATGACTGCTGACTCCAAGAGCTCAAACACGTTATTAAAAGTTACTACGGTCGCCCTGCTAACGCCGCCGTAGCGGTGTTCAGCCCTTCCAGCCCTCTGCGACATCGCTATGACCTCCCTAGGTGACATAAACTGTACGACCCTGTCTATATGACCTATGTCTATGCCGAGCTCCATGCTCGAGGTGGCGACCAGCACCTTGAGCTCGCCTTCCCTGAACCTCCTCTCGGCTTCCTCTCTCACCTCCCTTGAGAGGCTGCCGTGGTGCACCATGACCTTGTTGGCTAAGCGTTTGGACAGCAGGGCGCCGAGCCTCTCAGCCACGGATCGGGTGTTCGTGAAGAGCAGCACTGAGCCCTTCTCGCGTGAAGCTATGGAGGCTATAGCGTCGGACGCCTTCTGAAGACCCTCGTCCTCAGGCGCAGCTACTATCTCTATTTCATAGGCCTTTTCCCCCTTGTCCTCGACCACCTCAACTTTACGCCCATAGGCTAGGAGGGAGGCGGCGGCCCGCTTCGACTTGCCAGAGAGCGTAGCTGAGAGGCCTATACGCTGTATCCTGTTCCTCGACCTCTCCTGAAGCCTCTCAAGGACTACTGAGAGCTCCGAGCCCCTCTCGCTCTCTATGAGCTCCTGGACCTCGTCAACTATGACGTAGCTAACAGAGTCCCACATGTCAGCCTTTGCCTGCACCGTTAACAACAGGTTGAGGGTCTCAGGCGTCGTTATCATGAAGTCAGGCGGGCTCTCGAGGAACCTCCTCCTAATTGACGAGGTGGAGTCGCCGTGCCTCAAGGCTATCGAAATACCAACGCCCTCGACAAGCCTTGAGATCCTGGTCATCAGGTCCCTGTTCAACGCCCTTAGCGGGGTCACGTAAATGGCCTTAATCCTGCCGTCGTTCAGCTCATAGGAACCTAACATGAGCGACAGGACGGGGAACAGGGCCGCCTCGGTCTTGCCGCTGCCCGTTGGCGATACTATAAGGGTATGGGAGCCCCTGAGGACAACAGGTATGGCCTTCTCCTGAATGGGGTATAGCCTCATGTAGCCGAGCCTTGCTATGACCTCTCTGAGCCTTGGGTGAAGCATGGAAATAACGTAGTCCTGCATGCTTCCGGGCAAAAATAGGAAGGGACGAGGGCTATTTAGGCGAAGGGTTCTAGGTTTAGCTGCTCGGGAGGCCCTTCTCCTCCTTCTCCTCGCCTTCCTTGCCCTTCTCCTCCTTCTTAGGCGGCGCCGCCGCGATCAGGTCGTCTATCTTTAGCAGCGCTATGGCGGCCTCGGCCGCGCCCTTTATCACCTGTTTCTTAACCAGCAGGGGCTCGTAGACGTTCACCGAGATCATGTCATCAGCTGTCTTGCCGTTAAGCACGTCAACGCCCGCGAACTTCAGGGCCTTGCTGTGGAGGGACCTGAGCTGCATGACTGCGTCCAGCGGGTCCATGCCTGCGCTCTCGGCCAGCACGCTGGGTATGGTCTCGAGCGCGTCGGCGAAGGTCTCTATGGCCAGCTGCTCCTTCCCGCCTACCGTGGCCGCGAACTCCCTTAGCCTGAGGGCCAGCTCAATCTCGGGCGCGCCTCCGCCGCCCAATATCTTGGGCTCCCTCATTATGTTCCTGAGGCCGTGGAGGACGTCGTTGAGGTTCCTCTCAGCCTCGTCAAGCAGCATGTCGTTAGCGCCCCTTAGCAGTATGGTCACGCTCCTCGGGTTCTTGGCGCCCTCTATGAAGACCATCTTGTCATTGCCCACCTTTCTCTCCTCCACGAGGTCGGCGTAGCCCAGGCTCTCAGGCTTGAGGTCCCTGACGCTTGTCACTATCTTTGCGCCAGTGGCCCTGGCGAGCTTCTCTATGTCGCTCCTCTTGACCCTCCTCACAGCGAGTATGCCCTTCTTGGCCAGGAAGTGCTGGGCGACGTCGTCAATTCCCTTCTGGGTTATTACAACGTTGGCGCCGGTCGCGGCTATCTGCTCAACCTTCTCCTGGAGGATCTTCTCCTGCTTATCAAGGAGCCTCTTTATGGCGTCGGGGGAGGATATGCTTATTTCCATGTCTATCTCAGGCTTCTGTATCTCGAGGGGCGCGTCGAGGACCGCTATCTTGGCGTTGGTCACCCTCTTCGGCATGTCTGGGTGTACGACCTCCTTATCTATAACGATCCCGTTGACGAGCTGGGTGTCGAGGAGGCTGCCTCCGTGCTTCTTAACTATCTGAACGTTATTTATGTCAACGTACCACTTGTCGCCCCTCTTCTCAGCCACGGCCTTAACCGCCTGGACCACCAGCTTAGCGAAGTAATCGCGGGCCTCGCTGACGGCTTTGCTGCTCAGGCTCGTCTTAGCTACCTTCACCAGGACGTCGTCGTCCTCGTACCTAACAGCCTCTGCCAGCTTGTCTATGAGCTCACTCGTCTTATCAAGGGCCATCTTGTAGCCCTGAATTATGATCGTTGGGTGTATGTTCCTGTCCAGCAAGTCCTCCGCCTGCCTGAGAAGGTCACCCGCGAAGATCACCGACGTCTTAGTGCCATCCCCTGCCTCCTCGTCCTGGCCCTTGGCGGCCTGAACTAGCATCTTGCCAGCTGGGTGCTGGATGTCCATCTTGTCAAGTATGGTGGCCCCGTCGTTAGTTATCGTCACGTCGCCAAGGCTGTCGACAAGCATCTTGTCCATGCCCTTAGGTCCGTAGGTCGTCTTAAGTATCTCCGCGACCGCCATGGCTGCCATCATGTTGTTCCTAAGGGCCTCACGGCCTGCAGCCCTCTGAGTGCCCTCCTTGAGTATAATCACTGGAACCCCCATGGTCTCAAGAGGGACTGACATCTCTTTTCACCTTCTTCCCTAATCCTATGGTCTATGCTAGACCGCCTCTATAAAAGATTTTCGCTCAAATGCCCAAGTCGTCTTAACGCTTTTTAGTCCTAGGCAAGGGAAGGCTAGTCGGTGCATTGCTTGGGGAAGGTCAGGACGTCGCTAGTGAAGAGGACCGCTAGGGAGCTCCTCGCGAAGTACCCAGACCTGTTCACCGAGGACTTTCAGCACAATAAGAAGGCTGTGTCCCAGCTGACGGCCTGGGGTTCTAAGAAGCTCAGGAACCAGGTGGCCGGCTACGTGACGAGCCTGGTCAAGCTACAGAAGAAGAGACAGCAGCTCAGGGCAGCCGAGGAGGGCCAGGCTGCTCAGTGAGGGTTCGGCTTGGCCCAGGTCAGGGTAAGGCTCCTGGGGGCCCTCAAGGAGAGAACCGATGGCAAGCAGGAGGTCTTGGTAGAGGCCAGGAGCTGGAGCGAGGCCCTAAGGGCTCTGTTAGCGTCCTACCCTCAGCTCTCAGTCGCCGTTGATGACCGCGGGAGGCCAAGGCCAGGCTTCCTAGTGTTCGTGGACGGCGTTGACTGCAGGCTCCTTGATGAGGGAGCGCCGGCAAACGAGGTAGACCTGCTCCCCGTCAACCACGGCGGCGTGGAGTTCAGGTTCGTAACGTGGAATGATGTAGAGGAGGCTATCAGGAGGATCACAGGTAAGATCCAGGCCTCCTCATTCAAGCCAGAGGTCATAGTCGGCGTTATGAGAGGGGGCGTCGTACCTGGGAGACTTCTGGCTGACAGGCTCGGCATAGAGGACATAGGGGTCATTGAGGTGAAGCTTTACATTTCGGCCGGCCAGAGAGGCGAGAGGCCTTACCTCAGGCAGCCGTTGACGCTTTCGATCAAGGATAGGAGGGTCCTGCTAGTTGATGACGTAAGCGACTCAGGCCTCACCCTTCAGTTCTCAGTCCAGGCGCTGTCGCTATACATGCCAGCCGAAATAAAGACGGCGACCCTTTACATAAAGCCCTGGACCAAATACGTCCCCGATTACTACGCTGAACAGGTAAACGAGTGGGTAATATTTCCGTGGGAGACGGAAGAGTTTGAAAGGGAATATAGGACGCAAAAGTGATCCTGTATCCCCTGCGGTGCCCTATGAGGATAGTCGTAGCCCTGGGAGGTAACGCCCTTCAGAAGCCTAACGAGAAGGGGACCCCCTCTCAGCTCTGGGACAACGTACGGAGGACCGCTAGGCTCCTCGCAGCCTCTATAGGCGATAACGAGGTGGTGATAACCCACGGCAACGGTCCTCAGGTAGGTCAGCTGCTCGAGTCCATGATTATGGCAGCCGACGTGTATCCTGTTCAAACCATCGACATAGCTGACGCTATGACCCAGGGGTGGCTTGGCTACCTGATTCAGACGGCCCTTGAGGAGGCCCTGGGCTTCAGGCGACGCGTCCTTGCGCTGATCACAAGGGTTTTGGTAGACGCTAAGGACCCCTCCTTCCTAAACCCCTCCAAGCCTGTGGGCAGGATAGTAAGCCAAAGGGAGGCCGAGGAGCTCTCCAAGAGGTATGGGTGGAAGTTCGAGCGGGACCCCAGAGGGGGCTACAGGAGGGTTGTGCCCAGTCCTGAGCCCCTGGAAGTTCTTGAGCTGCCAATCATAGAGCGCCTTATCAGGGATGGAACGGTAGTCATTGCGGTAGGAGGGGGAGGAGTACCGCTCGTAAGGCAGGGCGATAGGCTGAGGCCCGTTGAAGCTGTGATAGACAAGGACCTGGCCAGCGCTCTCCTGGCGATCGGGCTGAGAGCTGACACGTTTGTAATATTGACTGACGTCGAGGGCGTGGCAATCAATTACGGGAGACAGGACCAGAGGTGGCTTAGGGAGGTCACAACCGAAGAGCTAAAGGTCCTTTACGCTAAGGGCGAGTTCCCTCCCGGCTCCATGGGTCCAAAGGTCCTGGCAGCTGTGAGGTTCGCTGAGGCCACAGGCAACCCAGCGATCATAGGAAGCCTTGACGAGGCGCCTGACGTAATAGCTGGCCGCCGCGGGACTATCGTAAGACCGCCTTAGCCTGACAGGCCATAAGAGGACGCTAAGTCTTCCCTTAACCTTGCCCCAGCGGCCAAAAGCTTCTCCCTGAGCTCCTTAGGTACCTCTTTCGCCTTCCCCTCAGCCTCATCGTAGAATACCGTAACTATCTTGCACCTAGCCGAAAGTTTGTCGCCGCTTTCATCGTAGAACTCATAAAGGTACTGTAGGCTGCTCCTGCCTATAACCACGTCAGTTATATCAACCCTGTAAACTGCGCCAGGCCTGAGCGGGCTCTCGTAGTCGCACTCGGCGTGGACGCGCGGCATGAGGACCCTTGAGCCGGGCAGGCCCCTCTGCGTTACGCCAAGGGAGGCCAGGAACTCCTCCTCTGTCCGCTCGCAGACCCTGAAGAAGTTGGAGAAGTGCATCATGAGCGCTGCGTCGGTCTCGCTCCAGTAGACCCTGTACCTCTTCGAGTAGAGGGGGGACATACGCGTCGTCCTGCCACGAGCACTGCCAAATTTAAATTGGTTTCACCAGACAACGCCAACGAGGTGTGAGGCTTGGCCGTAGCCACAGAGCCCGCTAGGAGGTTCACCGCGAGGCTTAACTCCCTGATGGACAGGGTGGTCACGGTTGTCACGAGGGAAGGACGGCAGTACACAGGTAAGCTCGTGGGCTTTGACCCTGCGAGCCTTTCAGTGGCGCTCGAAGAGGTCAGGGACCAGCAGGGCTCGAGCTGGCCTGTGATCATCGTGATGGGCAACAACCTCGCCGAGATAAGGGTAGCCGAGTCCGAGGTCTTTAACGCGAAGGAGTTCGCAGAGTTCATAGCCAGGTTCGGCAACATAGACAGGTCCCAGATAAAGGTCTTCGAGGACGCTAACGTAGTGGAGGTCAGCAGGAACATAAGGGTCTCAAAGAACGGCGTTGAGGGCGCTGGGCCGCTCGCCCAAAAGGTCAACACGCTCTACCGGGAGTACCTCAGGACGAAGGGGGTAACAGTAAGCAGATGACTGTTTTCAAGATAAGGGACTTCGAGCTGGCCGGAAGGATCGGCACCCTGATAACTAAGGGGGGACAGGTGGAGACCCCTGCCTTCTTTCCTGTCATAGATCCCATAAGACAGGAGGTCAGCATCAGCGACATAGAGGAGGTGGGCTTCAGGCAGGTAATAACTAACGCATACCTGCTTTACAAGAGGTTTGGGGACAGGGCGCGGGGCGAAGGGGTTCACAGGATCCTAGACTTCAACGGCACAGTCATGACCGACTCAGGCGCCTATCAGCTGCTTGAATATGGAGAGATCGATATTGACCAGGACACAATAATAGGTTACGAGAGGGACATAGGCAGTGACATAGCTGTCATACTCGACCACCCCACAGGTGACGTCAGCAGGGCTGAGGCAGAGGAGAGCGTTAAGAAGACCCTTGAGAATGCTATCAGTGCCCTTAAGCTCATAGGGTCTCCAGAGGAGTCCAAGACCGTATGGGTCCTCCCAATACAGGGAGGCAGGTACCTTGACCTTGTCGCCAGGAGCGCGGAGGAGTCCTCCAAGTTGCCCTACCCCATGTACGCCTTAGGCAGCCCCACCGTCTTCATGGAGAAGTACAAGTACAGCGCAGTTCTTGACATGCTTGGGACGGCTAAGCTGAGGCTGCCGCCTGAGAGGCCTCTTCACCTCTTCGGCGCAGGCCACCCGCTGATGTTCCCCTTTGCGGTGGCCCTGGGCGCGGACACCTTCGACTCAGCTTCATACGTGCTTTACGCAAGGGACGACAGGTACATGACGGACTACGGCACGGTTAGGCTTCAGGAGCTCGAGTACTTCCCGTGCTCCTGCCCCGTGTGCAGCAGGTACACTCCCAAGGACCTGCTTGAGATGCCGCCCTCTGAGAGGCGGAGGCTCCTAGCGCTTCACAACCTTTACGTTATAAAGAGGTCCATCGAGAGGGTCAAGCAAGCCATGAGGGAGGGAAGGCTGTGGGAGCTCCTTGTGGAGATCTCAAGGTATAGGCCTGAGGCCCGGGAGGCCCTGAGGACGCTCTCTAAGTACTATAAGCTCCTTGAGGAGTACACGCCCAGGTCAAAGGGCTCCTTAAGGGGCCTCAGGCTTATCTCCATAGAAAGCGTCTGGAACCCCCGCGTCATGCGGTACCGCTCATGGGCCGCCTCCCGGTACGCGCCCTACGCCAAGAGGGTTTTGCTCAGGCCGCTCCTGTCCTCAGCGGGCAGGTGCACTTCTGAGAAGCCAGGAAGCAAGGACCTTGAGGTTATCTACTACATGCCTTACCTTGGGCTCGTGCCAGCCAGCGCCTGCGGGGCCTACCCAACGGCCCAGCACAGGTACTCAGGCGTCGTAGATGATGACGTGATAAGGGACTTAGTAAATTTCGTAAGGGCCTTCATAGCAAGAGTTAGAAGGATGGGCTATGAGGTCTCAGCCGAGGCTACCTATAGGAGGGCCTGGAGTGTAGAGGTTGGAAGGGAGCTAGAGAGGATGGGTGTAAGCGTTACGTGGCTTGGCCCGAAGAAAGGGGTTACATGAATATTGTGCCGCCGCGCCCCTCCCTGCTTTCCTGCGAGAGCATCTCAACGATCTTCTCCATCTCCTCCTTCTGCTTGGCCGCGAGCTCCTCCAGCTCCGCCAGCGATGCGGACATGCCGAGTAGCTCCTCAAGTATCACCCTAGCGCCCACGAGGGCAGCGTCATAGTCAACTCCTGTAACTGATGAGTAGGGCAGAACCATCACTGACGGTATCCCGAAGTGCTCCATGTACACGTGTAAGAGTGCTAGAGGACCTACGACGCCAAGGCCCTCCTCCATTGTTGGCGCCTTAAGCTCAGGGCCTCTGTAAAAAGAGTTGTGTAGCCACCTGTAGCCGTACTTCTCGCCAGGCGGCTCATAGTCCCTGCTGAGCCCGCCGACCAGGATCGCCGTTGAAATGCCGACCCTGGAGGCCCACGAGGCCAGCTCGCGGCAGTACATAGCCTGGTCACGGGTCTCCGGCACGGCCCTGTTGATGACTGTAACTATGTTGTTGCCGTGGTAGATCTCGAACGGGAAGCTGACGCCGTCGTCCTCCATGATTATAACCGATGGAAGCCTGGGCGTCAGAACGTAGCCGGCCTTGCGAAGCTTGAGGGCTGACGACAGGTACCTGGGCACCACGTAACCTATCCTTCCGAAGCCTGGGAAGCCCGTTATCAGCACTGAGCCCTTAAGGGACTCCTCAGGCTCCCTCAGAACTATTTCGACCTTGGCCAACCCTCCTTACCTCCCTTACGCGGACTACGTCCTGGCCTTTAAGCCTGGCCATCAGCGACCCTGGGGCCCTAGCCTTTCCCACGGCTAAAAGCTCGTCGTTCTCGTTGACCACTAGCACCTCGTCACCAGGCCTTATCCCGGCGTCGGCGAGCAGCACCATCTCGCCCCTGACGTCGCCGTCCTCGTAGCCCCTTACTACAACCCTCATGAAGGGCGGCCTTGTGGAGGCCCTTATGATCTCCCCAGCCCTGAGGCTTATCGTGAACATGAAGTCCGTGGGCCTTAGCGTCATCAGCCTCTCGCCGTCCGCAGTATAGACGTACCTTATCTTGCCCCTCCTCCTCTCGACCAGCAGGGGAAGCGACGTCAAGGCCTTGGCAACATCGTCGCCGAACTGAAGGCTCAACAGCGCCCTGAGCACCCCCAGCTCCTCCTCGGTCGCTGGCCTCCTCGTTGGCGTGGAGACCCCCAGGCGACAATTACGCTTAGGCTTTTTAGCTGATAATCCACGGCCAGGCCTGGTGAGAGCCTTGACGTCCCCTCATGAGCTCAAGGGGAGGGACCTCCTGTGCCTAACTGATTACAGCGCTGAGCAGATAACCTTCCTCCTTGACCTGGCAGCCCAGCTCAAGGCCAGGTACTACGCGGGCGAGAGGGTCCTTGACGTCCTGAGGGGCAGGTCAATAGCCATGATATTTGAGAAGCCCTCCACAAGGACCCGCGTGAGCCTTCAGGCCGCCGCCTACCAGCTGGGCGCGCAGCCCATAGTACTGAGCGCCTCAGAGCTCCAGCTCGGCCGCGGCGAGACAATACCTGACACCGCGAGGACCCTCTCGAGGTTCGTTGACGCGATCACAGCGAGGGTCTACAGGCACTCAGACCTTGAGGTCCTGGCCAAGTACGCCACCGTGCCCGTCATAAACGCCCTCAGCGACCTCTCCCACCCCCTTCAGGCCCTGGCGGACTTCTTGACGATAAGGGAGAAGCTTGGGAGGCTCAAAGGGGTCAAGCTGGCCTTCGTGGGCGACGGAAGCGATAACATGCTCCACAGCCTTCTAGTGGCGGGCTCCAAGCTGGGCGTCAGCGTGTACGTGGCGTCGCCGAGCTCCCTTCAGCCCGACAAGCGCATCCTCGAGGCGGCCAGGAGGGAGGCTGAGGCCAGCGGCGCCGAGATAAGGTTCACGGAGGACCCCTTCGAGGCCGTGGACGGCGCTGACGTGGTCTACACTGACGTCTGGGTCAGCATGGGCCAGGAGAGCGTAGCTGAGCAGAAGAGGCGCCTCCTAAGCCCTTACCAGGTCAACGCCAAGCTCATGGAGAGGGCCTCAAGCAGGGCCATCTTCATGCACTGCCTCCCGGCCCACCGCGGCGAGGAGGTGACAGACGAAGTCATAGAAGGCCCCTGGTCCGTCGTGTGGGACGAGGCGGAGAACAGGCTGCACACAGCTAAGGCTGTGCTGGCCTCCCTCGTGCCCTGAGGCCCCTCGCCCTATAAGCTGTCCCCTTCTATGGTTTCGCCAGGGCCTGGCTTGGCCTACGAGGAGCTGGGCGCACTCGTTGATATACTGCTCAGGCACGTTGAGAACCTGGACAGGAGCGAGAGGAGGATCTCAAACGTCAGCTCGCCGGCGGCGGCCGCCAGCGTGGCGCTCTACAAGTCGTGGAAGGCCTCCCTCCTGAGGCTGGCCCGCAAGGCCAGGGAGGTCTACGAGGAGGCCTCAGGCGGCAACAGGCTGGCCGCCTCCATCGACGCCTGTGAGCTCTTCGACATGGTCAATAAGGTCATACTGGGCTCCTCGCCTGAGGACCCAGTCTTCCTTGAGCTGAGGCCAACGCTGAGCTACCTGCGGAGCACAGCTATGGCTATCTGCTCAGTGCCTCAGCCCACTATCCAGCCCTGAACAGGCGCCGGGGGTCCTAGCAGCAGCCCTGGGGCAAGGGGGGCAAACGCGTAGGGGTATGAGCCTCCTGGCGGGAACACCGGGGCGTACCAGATTAGGTAAGGCGCCATAGAGGAGCTTGGCACGAAGACAGCAAAGTAGGTGTCTGTGCCTATGTCCTGGTAATAAAGTACCTCTACCCTGTAATCACCTATTCTCGTCAGTATGGAGTTAAGCGGAGCCTCAAAAGTTACAGGGCTATTCCAATCATCGTCGTAGTCTGTTGCCCACACGGGCAGAAGCTCATATTTCCTCCAAGAACTGCCAAGCCAGCTCGTAAAGGAGCCTCCGCCGGTGCTGTTCTTCAGCAAGATTAATGTGCCGTCATCTGTTGTAGTAGCTATTGTTACATTAGGATTAATTACTTGGGCCCAACCCACGCCCTTAACAAGCCATGATATCTCATGCTGAGCCTCGTAGAGGCCATATGGCCATGGCTGACCCCCTATGAATTCGTTCTGATAGTTAAAGATAACATCATAGCCTTCTATAAGATAATTCTGCCAGTCGTATACAGGTTCGTCGCTAGGAACTGCCACTGACGGCTCACCATAGGATATGAATGTCCCGTTAGCTAAAACGGGTGCTGCCGAAAAACCGTTATAGACCTCTTCAGCTGAATTATTGTAATACATTATGGAGGGGTTTTGTGGTGAGTAATAAAGCATGGGCTCCTGCAAAGGCCCATTGTAAACAACGCAGTAGCCATAGCTTGCGCTGAAGTTTGATGTAACGTCATATAATGGAAGCGAGTAGAGGAACCCGGCTAGACCTCCATAAGAAAATCCTACCATGGTGCCTTGGTAATAATCAGAGCAGTAGTCTGCCGACACATACCCGCCTGAGGTAGTTCCCAACCAAGTAGTTCCCCACCAATGCTGTTCGTATACGTTGACAACGACAGAGTCAAACAGCGTCCCATTCTCATTAACGTACACCTGGTAGAGGACGCCGCGCTGCATGACGTAGCCTATGTTGTCCAGGCTCAGGTCCTGCGTGTAGTAGCTGTTAACCCCCCAGCTGGTGGTGCCTAACGTGGTCCCGTTAACGAACAGCATGTATATGGTTAAGTTGTTGTAGGGTAGTATCTGCCTGTCAAGCCTCACCCAGACAGTCGCAGCCGAGGAGTTGAACGACTCTATCCAGCCGTAGAGCGGGTCCCACTGGGTGCCCGTCCAGTAGGCGAAGAGGACGTTGGCCAGCGGCACGTTGACGCCGTTAACGCTGTATGTCGTGGAGTACTTCTCGACCATAACGTTATTTAGGTTAATTGTAAGGTTAATGGTCAAGCCGGCAGGCGTTGGCAGGCTGGTAGGGTTATAGATAATTATGGGCGTCAGGTTCAGGACCTTGCGAACTATTGGCACAGCTATCTTCTGGCTTGCCCCCACGACAGCGATCTTATCAGCGCTTATGGGGGTCCCTATCAGCGGCGACAGGGAGGACTGGTTATAGGGGTTAACGTTAATGCTCCTGCTCGCTGAGGAGCCTCCTTGCTGCTGGGCTAACAAGGAGCCTCCTTGCTGCTGGGCTAACAGGTAACTGTAGGGCGAGGCCGCGACCGCCGCGACCGCATCGCCGCTCTGCAGAACTAATGACACGGCCTGAACCTGGACGGGCTGCCTGAAGCTCAGGGTTATGGTGACGCTTCCGCCGGCAGGAGAGCTGGCAGGCAGCCAGTACTGCGACCCGCTGGCCGTGGTGACGCTAAGGAATCCAGGGTAAGCGCCCGGCCCGTAGCTCAGCAGGCGGCCATTGGAGAGCCTCAGCACGATACCGGTGACCTCATATGCGTAGGGGTAGCCCGACGAGAGCGTTATGGTCACGTTCGTCCCAGTGGACGTAGGCGAGCTGTACCAGTAGACGTTAGCGGTCCTCTGAAGCTCCGCCGCCTCAGAGAGCACCTGGGACCTCTCGCTTGAGAGCCTGGAGTAAGCGCTGTACTGGTTCATCAGGTAAAGCGCTGTGGCCAGGGAGGCGAACATCACGATCGCTATTATCAGGGCCCCAACTATCGCCGACTGTGACCTCCTAAGGCCCACCGGCCATCACCTCGTACTCCCCTGAGTTCGTGACAAGGGTCACCTCTACCGGCGCCCCTGACGATGCGTTGTATGGACAGTAAACCTCAGCCATCTGGTAGGCCGGCAGGGTGACCGGGGTCGTGTAGCTCCTATTGCCAAGTTCCACGGTGCAGCTGGCAGGCGTTGAGTTGACCAGCACCTGGTACAGGCTTATGCCGTAGGGCCCCGTGTGGAAGGCCACCACCAGGTAATTGCCCTGCCTGCTTGACATGACTGGCACCAGGTAGGCTAGCTGGCTGAAGGCGTTTACAGAGTAGCTGTTGTAGTAGCTCAGGTAGTAGAGGTAGTAGGCCAGGAAGCCGGCGCCCACCCCTAGAACTACGAGGATCAACAGGATCTCGGCAACTACGTCGCTTATTGACCTCAAGTCTCGCTGAACCCACTATATTTTTAGAAACAGTCTTTAAATACTTATGTTTGGCTTACGGCGAAGATATGTAACTGCAGAGCCTATTCAGAGCCCTGGCCCATGCATAGCTGCCACCGATATCACCATGAGCGTTGAACCGAGGGCTGACAGGAAGGCGAAGTACTCCAGCGACCTTGGGGCGTAGTCATCTATTATCTTAGCAAGCACGTAAGCTGACGCCGCGGAGAGGACCAGCAACGCGTAGTACATGAAGCCCAGCAGCTGAACTAGGGTTAAGGGGCTGAGGCCCTGCGAGCCCGGCAGGGCGAGGCCCGTGAACGTGCTGGCCACGGACACGCCGACGCCCGCCACGACGCCATATACTGCCACGCCCATGTAGACCACCATGGCATATGACCTGAGCCTGTTGAACAGCGTGAACTCCATCCTGTCGAGCTCGGCCGCGTACCTGCTGATGACCTCCAGGACCTCCTTGGACCTGCCGCCGCTCCTCCCGGCTACCGGTATAGCCGACAGGAGTATCCTGACGTCGCGCGGGGCGTCCCCGAAGACCCTCCTGAAGGACCCCTCGAGGTCACCCGTGAGCCTGTAGGAGTTCGCCAGCGCCCTTATGAGGTCCCTTAGGGGCCTCTCAACCAGCGACGCTGAGGCCGAGAGGGCTTCTACCGTAGACTGGGCGGAGGCCGCGATGCTCGGGTAGACCTGCAGGAAGATCCTTGACTGGTACTTGAGGTCCGTAATCACTTCGTGGCCTCTCCTGAAGGCTATGGCAGGAGGTATGACCGCCAGCACTATTATTGCCTCCAGCGACAGTATTGAGACCACGCCGTAGGGCACTGGAAGCGCGTTATCGTAAAGCGTGAACTTCAGGGCCCCTGGGACCATCTGCAACAGCAGGAGGCCGTCGAGTACCAGGG
>Ga0080003_1000481_pt1 | contig 26656 bp, 47 predicted proteins | sample JossMetagenome_FD_69206 | JGI IMG/M metagenome (GOLD analysis project Ga0080003, IMG submission 69206) | Hot spring microbial communities from Joseph's Coat, Yellowstone National Park, USA - JC2_E (SPADES assembly) (version 2) | ecosystem: Environmental > Aquatic > Thermal springs > Hot (42-90C)...
TCTTTGGCACGTACTGCAAGCTCACCAATAAAGTGATCCCGGGGTGCAAGACCTTCGCGCTGGGCCCGAAGACAGCAGAGGAAGCTTTCGTAGAAGCCCTTGAGGACGCGGGGATCGACCCGCTCAAGTACGGGAACTTCTCGGCCCTGTGGAACACCGTCTGGACCTACACGAGGGGAATAGACGCGTACTCGCAGAAAAAGATTTATGAGCTGTTCGCGGAAAACGAGCGCGAGAACAACCCGGGCGTCCTCAAGTCTCCGTCCCGCGGAACCCGCACGGCCCAGCCCCAGCCAAAGCCGTCCGAGAAGCCCGAGACCCAACCGGAAACAGCTCCACCAGCGCCCTCGCCCTCAACGGTTAGTTATCCAGATCCCAGAGAAAACGCCTTCTGGCAGGCCTTCTGGAGTAGCGTAAGTGACGTGATGAGTGAGAAAGAGGCCCAATATGCATTCGAAGAAGAGTGGTACAACGTCAAAATGCTTCCCGATGACCAGATCCGCAAACTTTACGAGGATCTTGCCCAAGATATCCACAGGGAGAAAGCAAAGGCCCCGGAAGTAAAGGTCGAAAAGGTCCAGCCCCCTGCAACGAGCCCCATCTCTTCTTTTGCAGGAGCTGGTTCCACATCGGCCGAAGCGGGCACGGAGGACCTGGAATTCGCGATTTTGGAAAACGGCTTTCTGGCGTCCCACGCTCCCGCGAGCGTCTTGACCCCCCTCAAGAGGAAGCTCGCGGTCCTGCTACACCAGTTTAGCGAGGAAAAAATAGCCGTGAAGCAGGGAAGGGCACCATCCATGTACGTTGAGCACGCGCTCGTCGAGGCCCTCCTCTATGATTACGGGGATCAGCTGGTCGCTAACGGTTGGGGCCCCATAATCTCTGGAAGTGAGACGTATGTGATAAGGGACCTGTGGGAACAGCTGGCCTTGTTCGGTAAATTCAACGAAAAGTATGACAACGATCAGGACAAACTGGTTCAGGTAAATATTGAGGGGGTTGAACGCGATATCCCCGCTTGGCAGGTCGTCGTCTACGCGACCCTCGGCCAGCTGTTAAAATATTTAAATATTCCCGACAAGTACGGTTGGGGGTACTTCGATGAAGTGCTCGTTCAAATGGGGCAGTGATCTGGAGGTGATGCGAAGTGAAGCTCTCGGAAATCCCGGATGAAAAATTGGAGGCGATCCGGAGGTGGCTGGGGTCGAGCGAGGCCAAATCCCTGCCCATAATGAGCGCGTCCGGCCCCAACCTCAGGGCCCGGATTCAAGAGAAATTCGGGGTCGGCCTTTCCGTTTCTCAGATCTCCCTGCTGAAAAAGGGGTACCGCAAATACAGCGTTCAAATTCCTGAGGACGCGGCCCTCGCGGCCGAGAGGAATTACGGCTCGCTCGAGAACGCCTTCAAGCAGTTCGCTACCGCGGTGAAAGCCGAGGATGAACTGCCGGAAGACATGAAGTCTGTGGTGCAGGTACTCGGCGGGAAGACCATGAGTTTCGAGGAGGCAATCCACACACTTCTCGACATGGGATACAACCCGTCCACCATGCTCACTAGGTTAAAGAGGGCCGGCTACTTCATGCGGAGGGGAGATCAGGTGATATTCACCAAGAGGCCGGTTGACCCGTTGGCGGAGTTCTTCGCGTCCATGACGGGGGTGAAGATTAAGTGAAGATCGAGGTCCCGATCCCGGAAGAGTTCATGGAGAAAGAGAAAAAAGAAGAAGTGGAAGAGAAAGAAGAAGCTGAAGCTGAAGAAGTGGAAGTGGAAGCGCCTCCAGTACTCTTACCGATGTACGGGCCCTCGAGGAAACACACCATCTGCGTCGTTAACAGGAACGGGAAGATTTATTATCGCGCTTACCGGGAGGACGCCGAGAACCCCAGCCCCTATCAAATTCTGGCGCGGATAGCTTTGGGAGAGGTTGGGAAGAAGGCCGCCGGCACCAAGATGACCGAGGGGTTGCCCCCTGCCGCGGCCCTTGTGAGGGAAAAGCTCACGGGGGCTTTCTTTGGCCAGACGTACCACACGAGGAAGTGGGAAACCCTGCTCGCCTCCTCTTCCTCCTCTTCCTCTGATTGAACTAACTAACATTTTGTTTAGTTCATCCGAGTGCACGTGACTTTACAGTGCACTTTGCAACGCGCATATTTATAAGTGAATAGACGCTTTATAACGCTATGTCACTGTTAAGAGCATCGGTCGTAATGGCCGGCACATTTGGACAGGGCAGTACTACTGCTAGGAGGAACCTGGGTGCCAGCAACGCACTAGTGATATCCGCTACCCCGTTCTGGAGCAAGCGCCCCGCGGTGATCAAGAACGCACCGTACACAATCGACCACCCCTCTAGGGCACAGCTGGACATAAGGATAAAGCTCGGTGATACCGCTAAGGAGGCCCACAACACGGGCCAAGTTAACATAAACGGACTTCCCGGGGCCGCTGGATACGTACAGCAGAAACTGACCGGCACGCGCGGAGCTGGCGCGTTGCCTAAAGGGCAATGGGCGAGTAGCAAGAAGCACACGCTCCACACGCTTGAAGAGCTGAAGAAGATGGCTGGAAGAGCGGGTACGGTAACCACGACACCGCAATATACTCCTGGATACATGTTCTCGGAGTACTTCCGAGGTGAAACGAGATGAGGTACCCTTCTCTCGTTCAAGTCGCCTCGGGTGTTTCCGTCGGCGCCGTTGACCTGGCGATGCACAAGATCGACCAAGACAAGAACCTTACCAAGCCGTTCGAGAACGCCACTGACCTCTTCAGGACGGGCGTCACCCTCGGAGGCATGCTTTATTACGGAATAAAAGGCGCGGGCCTCGGCTTCATTCTGTTCGACAACGGACTGCCACTGCTCACTGAAAGCGTCGCTTACGCCGTCGGCAAGTACGCCAAGATAAAGATCCCGGGAGCTCCAACAGCTGACCCGGCTCCGGTTCAAGCTTCGGTTCCAAGGCCTGTTTCTTCCGCGAGGGTCACCGTTTCCGCTCCTTCTTCTAACTTCATCGGCTGATTCCTTTCCCTGCCCTAGCCGATAAAAGTCGGCCTCGAAATTATTATTTTTTTGACATAAACTTCACCTGTTTCCAGCACCTCGAAGGAGAGATAATCCCCGTCCTTGAGGGCTAGGGCCTTCCTCACCCCTTTGGGGACGGTCACTCTATTCCCGTGAACGCGGCTGATTTCCATTTTTGGCAAATTGGCCTTATGAACTTATAAGCCTAGCGGGATCATTACCTGACAAACAATGTCGGTTAACGTTCCGGTTACGGCCTCTGCCGGGTTCCTTCCGATTCAGTTCGAGCAGGAAAACGCGACCATCGCGCAGTACCTAGTCCAGATGCAACAGCAGGTGCTCGCCGCCGCGGTGAAGGCGAACACCAACAACCCCGTCCCCATAGGAGTGAGGCAACTCCGCCCCTCCGACTTCAATATAATAAGCCAGGTTACCACCCCGTCCAGCCCCTCCAGCATCAGCTACCAGTGGACCATAGCCGCTGGGAGTAACATCATCCTCGCCTTCAACATCACGTCGACTTACGTGATCGGGTGGGTCGGCTGGTACAACAACAACTTGCAGGCGCTTGGCCCTGGTGGCTACATAGACTACATAGTGAACGGCATCGTAAAGTACGAGATCGCGACCATGGTGATGGCAAACGCGCCGTACGGGGTTTACTACACCTTCGATGCCCCGTTCCTGAGCAACCTGCAGATCCCCTACTCCTTCACGGTTTACAACAGCACTACCGTGTCAGCAACGGTGTTCCTGTGGCCTATCGGCTTCATAGCTGGGCCCAAGAGCAACCTGCACATCGACTGAGCGAGGAAAAAACAATCCCGGTAACTAACTCAATTTTTTTATGATCAGCTTGCGACCTTCGCGGTAGGCCAGGTACCCCTTCGCCCCCGCGCGGTTGCAGGCCGCCTTAAGAGCCTTTACCTCGTCAGGGGAAATGTACCCGTTCAGCTTGCACTGGATTAAGCGGGTCTTTCCATTTTTGATCGCGACTATGTCAGCTGGACCGTGGCTCCCGGAGGAGCGGACGGCAAAAAAGCCGCGCCTTTTGTAGTAGTTGAGGACCCTCAACTCGAAGTTATAGCCCCTGCTGTAGTTGGTCATTTCCTCTTAACCCACCTCTTTAAGCGATCCCAGGCCGTGAAGGCGAAAGCTAGATAAGGAAAACCCATGACCCCAAGCTCCACCGACCTCCTGCGGAGCTCTTCGATCAAGGCCCTAGCCTTCATGTAACAAAAAATAAATCAAATTTTTAGGTTTAACCGTTTGCCCCGTAGCGAGAAGGGCGCGAAGAAGAGGAGGAAGAAGAGGGCGAACCTTGGCGACCCTGTCCCTGCCCCTGACCTTGACCTCCACGGTACGCTTTGTCCTTTAAGTAGTCGATGTAGCCAGCCAAGCGAGCCAAGGACTTGGTCGCGTCGTCGGCCCGGGCCGCAAAATTTTCGAAAATGCTGTAGAGGTTCTGGCGGTTGGTCTGCGCCCAGTTGGACACTTGCTCGACATTCGTAAGGTCGAGGTCGAGAAGAGCTTCGATGATGGGCGAGGCCGCGTTGAGGTCATCCAAGAAGCTCTTGAGGGTGATGAGGGCCTGTTGTGGTGTCTGGTGATAGTCGTACTTGCCGGATACGATGTCCTTGGCCAACCACGCCTTGGACTCGCTAGACTGCGGGGCCGCGGGTTGGGGTTGAGCGAGCTGAGCCTGGGACTGGGACTGGCTAGGGGGCCGCGGTGCGGAAGCGGGGGCAGGACGGCTGGGCGCGCTGTGCGGGCTAAGCGCGTCGAGCCTCTGCTTTATGTCCTGAATGGCAGTCATAATCGTGTTCAGCGTGTCGCGCATCTGCGCGATCTCAACGTCTCTGTTTTCCTCCCCACCAGATCCTAATTCTTCACTCATCTTTCTTCGCCTCCCTTGCCTTGGGGGTCGTCTTTTCTTCTTCCAACATAGCGTCGGCCAACTCGCGGCCGGCGTCCGTTAGCTCGTAAGTTTTATCGGGCTTCCTGAGCAACATTTTGTGCTTAACCAAGCGGCGGAGGCGGTCGCGAACAGTTGAGGAGGCGGCCTCCGTTTCGTCTGCTAAAAAGGCCGCGGTCACCTTCTCCGGCGGCTTGCTCGCCGTCACTAGTTTGCCCAGCTCGGCCAAGCGAACCGTTTCTATTAGGTCGCGAAGGCCGGGGTTGCTGTACACGCGATCCTGGTCTTCCGTCAGGGTGATTTCTTTACCGTCTACCTTCAATACCTTCATTTTATCTCTGCGATATCATTGCCGCCGCTACTTATAACCCTATTGGTAGCGACGCCGCCGCAAAAAGGAAAAACGGCGAAATTTTATGTTTTAAATACTCGGTTCATGTGGAATTTGATGAGCACACATAAATCCATGTGTGCGAGTTAAGGGGTTTTTGGGTTCGGGAGACCTAGGGTGTCCACCGAAATTCGAAAAAAGCATGAGAAAAAAGGGGGTCTTCGCCTCATGATTTTTCCGGCTCCGGAGAATTCCCTTTTTCCGGCTCCTCGCCCTCCCCGGTCAGCCTCCGGAGGGCATCCAGACAGGGGTCGTTCAGGGCGCCGCTTAGGCTGGCGTGGAACTCCAAGAAGTCTTCAAAGTTCCGCTTGAAGTCCCGGTAAACCAGGTAGAAGATGACCAAGATTAGGGCCAAGAGGAAGGCGAGCAGGGGTACCAAGATTATAGCGGGAGGATCCATAAGAAAAGGACGCCCCCGAATTTAAATTTTGGGGCGGGGGAAATGGCGGAAAACCCCGCCCCTGCCGGGAGGAAAGGAAAGGTCGGAACCCCCCGGTCGGCGGATATGGGTATTGGTGGTCACGGACACGGGCCAGCTTAGTGGGCTTTTGCTTGTTTGCTGAGCCCGGGCAAGACCCCGCCCAGCCTTGCAGGTAATAGCCGCCGGTGAAATAAAAACCTTTTTGTGCCCCCGCTGATATATAAAGAGGAGGCAAGAAAAAGATGCAGGCACCGTTCATCCCGTTCTCCACGCTGTTGTGGGTGGCGCCCCTGCTGATGGGCTTCTCGTTGGGGGAGGCGGCCGACGGGGGGTGGGATCAGGCGCTCACGAAGGCGGCGGCCGGGTGGTCGTCCTCGCCGCTCTGGGGCTACTTTCTGAAGGTGTTCGAGAAAGGATATCACCACGCCTTCTTGGGATTGGCGCTCATGATGGTCGGGTCGTACTACCACGGGGTCTGGGCGACGATCGCCTACTACTTCGGGTTCGGGCTGGCCCTTTCCGAGTGGAATTTGATCCTGCAGTTGATCGAGGCCACAAACAGCGACCTGCAGGAAGTCACTGCACTACACAAAGATTAAATCTTAAATCAAGATAATAGTATGCCAGTTTCGATATCCGGCAACAACGTCAAAATAATCAAACCAGCCGACAGCAAGGGCAACGTCCAGGTAGATCTAGAAACTGCGCTACCAGCTGGGTCGAACTTGATCGGGAGTGTTAATATAGCAAATCAACCGACTGCCACGGAAGCGCAAAGCATAACGGAATTCACTTCTTTGCCCTACTCTGTGCCCGCAAACGGCCGGATAATATTCCAAGTCGAGGGAACTGGTAATACGGCGACGGTCAGCTTTAACAACGGGAGCACGACTTATAATCTGAATAGTGGATCCGCTTTAGCAAACGGCGCGATTTATGAGTTCAGTGTAGCGGTCGCGGACGGCGATTCTTTCACGATCTCGAACGCCACGTTTATTAGAGGCTTCTTCGTTAGCGGGGTGATGGCGACATGAGCGTAATCGTTAGGCCCCACGGCAAAATTCAAAAGAACGCGGACGGCACTTTCACGGTAATAACCGAAAGGGGTTATCGGTTCACCCTTCAATCGCTTACGTATTCCACGGCCTTGGGAGAAAGCTCCTTAGACCTAATCATGCAGTTGGCCGACGTGATCGGGCAACTTCTGGAAGGCGCAACCGTTAACCCCTCAACCGGATCTATTATAGTTAAGAAGGTGACCGCACCATGAGTGCACCCGTTCAAGGTACTGGAGGAGGATCAGGAGGAGGGCTAAGTCCCTCAACTTTCTTGGGAACCTTTTCAGGGTCTAATCCCTCAAGCCCGTCAAACGGCTACTGGTGGTACCGCGTCGACACGGGACAGCTGTTCATGAACGTGAACGGCACGATCATGCCAGTGCAGAACACGGGCAACGTCACCGTCATAGCATCAAACACCACAATAGCAAACACAGACGTGTTCAATGACGTAATCGTTTTGGACGGCATCACGTTAACGATCTACGGAACTGTGGTATTTCACGGAAACGTTACCGTTCTGAACGGCGCAACCCTTCTGTCCTCTAACCCAAGCGCTTCGAGCTCCTCGACGCAAACGAATAACTACCAATTCCTCGGGACACTTTACCTTAACGGGACGTACTCGATCGCGCAATACAATACTGACAGCATCAACGCTTCGGCTACGGTCACCACCGTTTCTTCTGAAAACGGCGCCAATCCGACGATAACGGGATCTGCTCTCTCGATCGGATCGGGCTACACCCTAACGGTCAGTGCAAACGTGGCGTACTCGGTCGCTACGATAAGCGGCTCTGGGACGTTAGCCGTGGGTTCGGGCTACACTCTCACCGTTGGCGCTAACGCGACGTGGTCAATCCCAACAGTAACGGGAGCTGGGACAATTGCAACAGCTTCAGGCGTCACGATCACAGTATCAGCAAACATGACGTGGTCAGTATCCTCATTCCCCCCAACTGTCAGCATTTCCTCAGGCTACACACTCACCTTGGCCGCTAACTATACTATAACCGCTACCCCACCAATAAGTGGCTCTGGGACGTTAGCCGTAGGTTCAGGTTACACCCTTACCGTCAATACCAACATTACGTGGGGCTCTTTAGCGCTCGGTGGCGGGGGAACCCTTTCCATTGGCTCAGGGTACACTTTTACGCAAGGTGCCGCAATGACCCTCTCGATCGCCGCAATATCAGTAGCTGGTACGTGGGCCAACGCGGGATACGACATAACTATACCATCAGGCGCAACTGTAAAAGTTACCGTATCGGGTTCACTTACCACAGCAAGCACAGCAGGTACACTTACTGTAGACGGGACATGTTACTGGTTTGGCGCGATAGGACAAGGGAACACATCCTCAGATATGCCTTCTTTCGCACTTTCACTTGCAGGTTCAGGTATATTTATAGGTGCAATATCTACGAACTCTTCAGCTAGTGGAGGAAACACCATAAGTTTTAGCAATACAGGAATAGGCGCAGGTTCAACATATGGAAGTGCTAACGGTTCAGGATCAGCATTACATTACTGCATATCAAGTATTTCAGGTTCAGCGGTTGGTAAGTATGGATTAGGTCATGAAAACGCTACTAATGGGTATTATTTCGAAGACGTACTTATATATATAGGAACAGCAAATCAGTCATACAGTATTAACTCAAGCTTAACGTTCGCAGATGGCAACACTACTGCAGGCGATTCAATGAGTGCATTTAATAGCTCCAGTTCAGCAGGCACGATCACAATTACAGGCACTTTATATGTGTAAAGGCGACCGCTATGGTTTCTATCGAAAACTCAGGGCTTCGCCCCAAGGGAATATGCCAAGTCTGTGGTAAGCCGATTTACCCTTGGGAAAAGCATGTCCTCAACTTTCATTTAAGCTGTCTAAAGCCCGCAGGCGAAACGGCCACCAAGCTGAAGTTCAAAACGCCGACCGGCGGCATCATTATGGTGCCGAAAAACTACAAGTTCAGGGAAATAATCGAAATAAAGCCGCGCTAAGGCCCAAAGAGGGGCACATCACTACGTGCAACTCTTGCGGTTTCTGCTGGGACAAGGTAAAGTACAAAGACCTGAACATATTCTTCAAAGAGCACTGAGAAAGGCCCTGTAATGCACAAAAGTTAAATTTAACTGATGGAGAAACGTATGAGCAAAATCGAGAAGAGCGCCGCGGAAAGGAGAAGGAGAAGGGGAGGGACCCAAAAGTGATGGATGGTCAGACTACCGTCGGTGACGTCTTTTCGGGGGAACCAGTTCCCCTGTGGGCCGAAGAAAGAACGTGGCCCCTTGAGGTATACGAGATAGCAGAAGAAGCGATAGAGGAAGAAGAGGAAGAGGAAGAAGAGGGTGGATGGGAAGGTTTGCCGTTGCTACCGGCCATGAGCCATTCGGACGAGGAGGCCGCAGTTGCAATTCTGGCCGGCGTCGCCGCCCTGGCATTCTTGTTCTTATCCGGTTCCAAAGGGGGAAACAACAATGCCGAATGACAACGAGCTTCCGTGGAAATGGGTCGAGGTAAAAGGCTCAGCTGGATACAAAGCCTACGAAGTCCTGCATGACGAGAACGCCCAACACACCCTCTTTTACTTGAAGGACATCGAAAAGAACAAAATTCAGGTCTTCATATCGCTGGGAAACTCGAAACTCGGCTACCTCCCCAACTTTAACCTGCCGGCCCGTTCCTTTATACTTAACGGTAAAAGGATAGTCACCTGCCCGGGTGCTTCTCTCACGTGCAGAAGGGTGTGCTACGCTCAAAAAGGGGCGTACCTCCAGTTCAAAGACATACCAATCGAATACGGAGTAAACTACCTGGCTTCGCTCAGGGACGATTTCGTGGAGACGATGGTAAAGCTGATCCCCGAAAAAGAAGAAGAGGTCAGAGCCAAGTGGGACCAGAAATACCACAGAAAACCCGACGTAACTCTCTTTCGCCCGCACGTTTCCGGCGACTTCTACTCACCGGAGTACGCCAAAAAGTGGAAAGAGATAGCTGAGAAATTACCCGAGGTTTACTTCTACGCCTACACGAGGGCTTGGGTCCGCTTCACTGATGATGCGGCTGTAGCAGACATCGAGATGACGGCCGACGAGGTGAACGAGCTGAACGCAAAAATCATGGACGTGCTAAAGGATGTCACCCAGATGGAAAACTTCCAGATCCTGCTGTCGACGGACGAAAAGACGGGGAAGATACCCGAGGAGTATTTTGCCATGGGCTTCAAGGAGGCCGGGATCGACTTCACCTACGCGAAAACAGAACAGCACAAATTAGATATACAGTGCCCGTACCAGACGAGCTGGGCGACTCACGTGGAGCCGGGTATGACGGATAAGCAGATCCACGAATTGATCAACAAGGGGCAGATTATGACGTGCGACCGGTGCGGGTTCTGCTGGAAAAAAGACAAGTTGGAGTGGAACGTCTTCTTCACTGAGCACTGAAAGGGGCTTGTACTGCACAAACGTTAAATTTGTCCAACGAAGAAGCGTATGGATAACGATAAAAAAGAGAAGGTCATCGCCACGGTGATGCTCGGAGCCGCCGGCGTGAGCCTTGCCTACGTGTTGACGAAATTCAAAGTGAGTCCCGGCGAAACGGTCGAAATAACGTACTCCCCAAGGTGATGTGAGTAGGCGACCCGCCGTGCAGGTCGAGGTCAGACAGGAATGGTTAATCCCTGAGGGAGGACACCTCTACAAGAAAGCGCGGGTAGAAGTCTGGCAGGTCGACAACTCAGAGGACGCGCACATAACGCGCGTTTACTTCAAAAAAGAGCTTGTGCTTTAATTTAATTTAATTTAATTTAATTTAAGGAGAATCCCGCTTGGTGTAGCAGTCGATGGCCTTGCCAAGCATCTCGAGTCCCTCCTTAATCTCCCCCTTGTCGAAGTCGACGAGCGCTTCCTGGATGAGGTCTTTGCAGTTGATGCACTTGCCCGGGGCGACCGGGTCGTTGAAAAGCGGGGCGAAGCTTGGATAGACATTCCCGGAGGCGATATGCCACGGGCTGTCCGTGCCCTCAAAATTAAGAGGAGTGAAGGGAACCGTCTCAATCGTCATCTGGTTCGGGGTATAACCTTGCATCAAGGTCTTCGTCTGCAGGTCCCAGGCCTCTACCTGTTCCGGGTCGTACCCGATGCAGAAGTCCTGAGGGTCTCCCGGCACGACGTTAACGAGGGCTATGTCCGAAGGGGGCATCTCCTTCGAGAAGCCTCCCTCCAATATGGAATAAAACGATTCCGGGGTCAGCGTGAAGACGAAGGCAATCAAGTATTTGTTCGTGGTGCTCGAGCCGGGGATCTTCACGGGCGCGAGCCGAGCGCCGTGCTTCTCCAGGTCACCGCTGTTGTCCAGCGGCTGAACCGGAGTCACCGTGATCCAGCTCACGTTAAAGCCCGGGTTGGCCACGTAGACGGGCCAAAATGCGTTGCCGAAGAAGTAGCCGTTCCTGAACAACAGAAAGGAAACCGTTTTGGGCGTCGGGTTGTCAAAAACCCACTGCACAACCCCCTCATCCTCGTTGTACCAATTCCAGGTAACGAGGGGAGTTTTAGAGGGGTAGACCCCTGACGGCTTCGGCTTGGCGACGCCAGTGTAAAGGCGACCGCCCACAACCGTTTTCAGTTCAGACTTCTTCACTTCCGACATTTTTCTACGCCTGCGATGACATCGCCGCCGCTTTTAAGGCTATCGCGAGGGAGATGAAGGCGGCCATGAGGAAAAGGAGAAAGCAGACCAGCCAGTCCGCCGTCGCGACGACGACCCCGAAGGAGGCTGGAATGAAGGAAAAGAGGAAGGAAAGAAAAGAAAAAATGAAGAAGATGACCGCCAGCTCCAACCAGAGGACAAACAAAAAGCGCTTCTTAGCCTTGGGACTTTTCTTCATCTATCATCACCGTCTTCATCGGGCGGCACTAAGCCAGAAGCCGAGACTGGCGGGGGCGGGACGGAAGTATCCACACTAATCTTGGTGATGTCTTTGCGCCACCCCTTTTCGAAAAAGGCAACGCTAGGAATTATACGGCCCAGGGCCGCGTTCAGCTCTGGATCTTTCTTGAGGGCTTCGTGCTGTTCGTGCGTCAAGCCGTAGAAGGCGAGAGAGAAAAAGGGCCTGTCATAAATGTCGTACCCCATCTGCGCCTGCACGTGGAAGCCCTTCGCCCTGAAGTGATCCCTTAACCCCGCGACCTCGGGCGGGATCTCCAAGTGCAGGTTTTGAGAACTAAAAACGTGGAGGTGCTTCAGAACGGAGCCCTTTTTGTTCCATCCCCTCGTGTAGCCGGCGACGTACTTGAGGATGCCAAACTTTAACGCGTTGATGATGATCTCGTCGTGCTTGATCGAGCGCCACTGCTCCATCGTGATGCCGTAGACGTCCAGGACGTAGTTGGTAGTGAATCCGTAGTGCACTTCCATGCGGGCGTCGAAGCCCTTCGAGCGTAGGTAGTCGCGCAGTTTAAGGACGGCGGCCTCCTTCTTCTTCTCTATCTCGTCGTCTTCGATCATCGGAAGTCCAACCTCCACTTCCACGTGCGCCCGGTCTGCGCGTAGGTCGCGCGCGCACTGCCCCGGTTCTTCCGAAAAACCGGATAAGCAGAGCGGACGGTCTCCGTGCGGCCGACCGAGGCCAGCCAGGCGTTCCCGACCTCGATGGCCTTAGCCGCGTCAACCGGGTGCAGGTTGGGGGCATACAGGTAAATGATGCGGCGGCCCACCTGGGGAGTATAGATCCTCATGCTGAGCCCCTCGTAGCAGAAGTGAACGGTGTTGCCCCTGACGGCGCCCATGAAAAGAGGCGTGAAGGCAACTTGGGTTTTGGTTTTGGGTTCGGTTTCAAGGACTGCCACTTTGCTCATCATTTTCTTCTTTCACCTCACCTTTTATTTTTGTTGGCGGCGCGGAGCTTCCTCAGCTCCTTGAAATAAACCTGAAGGCCGTGAACCAGCGCCTCGTCATCGACGTCGATGTAGGGCGGGTACTTCAGGCGGGAAAGGCGCACCACGTCCTTTTTTGTGAACGGGCCAATCGCGTCCCAAAAGACCTCGTCCTCCCCGCTCTCGCCGTTAGTCTTTTGCCAAGCCCAGACCTCTTCGGCCCCTGGCGAGAGGGGGTCGCCGGCGCCCGGCAGGAAGACCTGATAAACGTCGCCCGACGTCATGGACGCGAAGGCCTCTCCTAGGGGAACCCACCCGAACTCCCCTTCTTCTTTTCCACCCTCGCCCTCATCATCGGCGTCTTCCTCGGGGTCGTCCCACCGCACGAAGACCTTGAACTCTTCCCTTTCTGCACCGCTTTTTTCTTTTTCTTCTTTTGCGGTCATATCTAAAAAAACGGGAGAGAATAAAAGGATAGCGGCGGAGTCGTCGCCGCTAGTTATCAGAACCTCCGGTATGGATACCTTCCCGCGGGCCTCCCCGGCGGCCTTACGTCGTTTGCGATGCTCTTGAAGACCTCGCGGATGTTCTTTTCGATCTCCTCAGGTGTGGGCTGATAATGTCTCCTAGTCAATCTATCGTACCCCGTTATCAATATTCCCCCGTATGGCTTTCCCGCGTAATAGACATCCAGTGCCCAACCGACGATAGAAACATCTTCGAAAGCCAGTTTGTTGACGTCGAGGCCGTACTCTTGTGCGACCTCTCTCATCGTTTCCCTTATCCACGATGGGATGTCGAGCATATCGAGAGACATCAAATTCTCATTGCCTTCGCTCATCGCTTATCTCCCTTCAAGCCCACTTCTTTTCTTTTTCTGCGGGCATACCTAAAAAGCGGGGTAAAATAAAAGGATGGCGCCAGAACCGCCGTCTGTCACGGGTAATGCGGCTGTCCCGGCAGTTCTTCGCCGTAACGGCCCAGATACCAAGTCCGCGTAAAGTCCTCAGCAGGGTGGCCGTAGACCGCCGCAACGACGCCGTCGTACAGCGCGCCCCTCAAGAACCTGTCCTGCTTTATGAGGATCCAGTCTTCGGGATACAAGTTGAAGAAGGTGAGGACGATCTTGCGGTTATTACCGGTCCCCATGACCTGCAAGACCGCGTTATAGCCCTTGTTCCTGAAGTAATCTCTTAGTCTAATGGCCTTTTGCCTCTGATCCGGGGTGAATGCCAACTTATTTCTCAGAGAAGTAAAGAACAAAATAAAATAAAAGGATGGCGCCATGCACCGACCGCATGCGTCCCTATTTTTTACCCTCTGTCCGCGAAAAATACTCCAGGGCCGTGGCAAGCAAGTCGTCAAAAGCGCTCTTCAAGCTCCCTTTCGCCATCTCGTACAGGTTGTCGCCAGGGCCCAAAACGTGCTCCGGGCCATCTCCGAGTTTTACTTTGACAGGGAATTGAGCCGCACCATTTTCTGACAGCCCGCCCATCATTTCCATTATCTCCTTCCCGGTGAAGGGGCCGGCGGACTCCCACGTCATCACGTCATCCGCCATCAAGAGGCCGAACCAGAAGTAGACCCTCTTTTCCCCCCCGTCACTGGGAGGGGCGGGGATTATGACGACGTTGACGGCACCGTTCGTCATGGCCTTTATCGCCTCCCGGGGAGAGAGCCATGTATACTTCTCCTTAAGTGCATCATAGACATCCTTGAGGGTTTTCCCGACCCCCATCCTCGAGACCAAAAAGGGATTATGGTCGTTCCACCGCACGAAATAAAGCTCCTTTGGCATACCAAAAAACGGCGGTAGGATAAAAGGATAGCGGTGTTGTCGCCGTTAGTGACAGGAAGCACCGCCGTACATAAAGAAGGGGACGAGGATCACCGTTTTATGTTTTGGTCAGGGTAAGAAAATGCCCTGACCATGCCCTGACCATGAGGAAAATCATGAGAAAAGTAGATACTGGTCAGGCCATTTTATATATCTAAGCGCGAATGGCAGTTGATTACCGTATATAATTAAGATATACGGAAATGGCCTGACCAAAAACGGTTTTCCCTCATAAAACGCTCATGGTCAGACCATAATTTTCGGATAAAAAATGCCCTGACCAACTTCTTTCTAGGGGGGCATGGGAGGCCTAAGCCATCCCTTTATTCCATCGCATGCCTTCCATCCCTTCTATGCCTTATGCGATGCTTTCCGTCTTTAATTTGATTCCAGATATTACGAAGGATCTGCTTCCGCTTTCAGCCCTCGGCCTTTCTTGCGCTATCAGCGTGCTCTCTTGCAGTAGCTTCCTGAAGAACCACGAGTACGAAAGCGGCGCCAGGTTCTTCTTCTTGCAGTAAGCCGCGTATGCCTTGTACAGCTCGTCCTTGTCTATTTTATCAGTGGGGTCTCCCGTGATCTCGCACTCCTCCGAAACGAAGGCGTGCACGGTGTTCGACAGCGCCAAGTATTTCTCGTGGGTCTCCTCGATGGTGAGCTCCGACGAGAAGTGGAAACCGTGGTCGATGAGCCTCTTCAGCCCTTCCAGCGCCCAGTTCAGCACCCCGGACAGCTCGCGCGGCGACGTCATCTCCGCCAACAAATTTTCTTGCGGCACAGCGATCCTGATGTTGGAAGTGGCGGCCTTTCCCCCTCCCTCAAACTCTCCCTCGGCGAGCATGCGGCTCACCGTCTCCGCCGGTAAAAACTGGAACGGGAACGAGATGATCACCCACCTCCTGAAGAAGGCGTCCGTCTCGTCCCTGGTTTGGGGCACGGCGTTCCCCGAAAAGACCATCTTCGCGTAGTTCTCGAACTGGAAGGAGTCCTTGAACTTCCTTTCGGTCGTCATGAGGTCTCCCGACGTCAAGGCCTTGAAGTCCCCCGTGGAGAGCAGGGCGGTGGAAGGCATGTCGTAGTAGAGGTTTGCTAGCTTCCCGTACAAATCTGCCTTAGCGAACCTGTTGGTCAAAATTTCCTGGAGCGACCTCGTAGCCACGTTCTCCTTGCCCAGGAAGGCCATCATCACTTTTATCAGGGTGGACTTGCCGTTGGCCCCCTCTCCGAAGAAGAAAAAAGCGCGGTCGACGGGTAACCTGTACAGAAAAGATCCGAAGATCTCTTGGATGGTCAGGCGGTCTCTCTCATCGGGCAGTATTTCCTTCAGAAATTTGAGGAAGGTAGGGCATTCCGCGTCGGGGTTGTACTCCACGGGCAATCCAGACAGGAAGGCCCACTTGTGCGGCTTGCCTTCCCTGATCTCCTCGGCGATCGCCGGCAGATCCTCCGAGCGGACTTCGGGAACGGGCTCTAAATGCAGCGCCCATTTTCTGCGCCTTTCGTCGACTACGGGCTCCCACCCGACCAGGGAAAGGGCCCTCTTCTGTATTTTTTCTTTTGTTTCGGGGGAGATGTCCTCCCTTATTAGCAGTTCGTCGTAGATTTCCCCGACCACCTCCTTCACGTGATAAGGGGTCTCGAAGAAGACCAGCACCCCGTTCTTCACTTTTACCCGGTCCGTCCTGTCGTCTACGACGGACGTCGGGACCATGGTTTCCCTCTTTATCATCGCAACCGTTTCCGAGATCAGCCGCGTCGTCGCGGGAGGGGGTATCCCGTTCACCTGCACCTCGTAGTTGGCCACCATGTTCTGGATGAGCTCGGTCAGGAATTTAGCCTCCCTGTACGTCCCGTCTTTGTCGCGGAAGTAAACGTCCACCCGGTCTGGCTCATTGCTCTCAAATGTCAGCAGGTCGTACCTCTTCTCGATTTCCTCGGCCAATGCCCGCGCGTACTCGGGGATGCCGACGGTCTTCTTTTCTTCGTCTTTTCCTGCCATGGTGATCATCTTCTCCTTCCCCTATTGCTCTTCCTCAATCTCTACGCCTTCCTTCTCGGCCCTCTTCAGCCAGTCGACGTGCTTTTTGACGTCTTCCGGCAGGGCTTTGTACAGGCGACCTTTTTCATTTAGGTCGATTAGGTCATACCACTCTGCGGGTATCATTGCTAAAATGTAATACTCACCCTCCTTTAGCCCGATTTCCCGCGCCCTTTTCATGCTTATCCTGAAGTGGTAGTCATCGTGCCAGTTCACCTTTCCGTTAACTAGTTTTCTGGCCACGTGGTTCACGTAGAGTTTTCCGACCGCAACTTTGGCGCGCATAAAGCAATGGGGCACCAGAATATAAGCGTTTTGAAAACGCTTAGATGTTTGGAGGCCGCCCCAATTAAAATTGACCTGCGGCATGAGGGCAACTTGCGCCAACCTGTGCCATGAGGGTAATCAGGGGGCGCAATCCTTAAAGGCGACGGCGACGTTATCGTATGTCCAAAAAGTCTAAGGCGGATGTTCCGCACTTGGAACCGCTCCCGCCGCCTCCCGAGGTTCAGGTCATGGACTTTTTAGTCAAGTTTGCCCGCGAGCATTACCCCTTGCAGATCGTGTTTTACGCGGAGCGGGATCCGGATGACGACATCATCCGTGTGGTGCTCACCGATATCACCGCGAAGGAATTCATGGACCTGACCATGTCCATGCCCGCGCTGGGGTGGGCCTTTTCCAAGCTGATGTCCTGGGACGAGGGCTCGTTCGCGATCCAGTTCGCCCGGCCCCCCAAGCCCGCTTCTGCTGGTTCTGTCCCTGCCGGTACGGCGGCGACCTCCGCTCCAACGAAGCAAGAGCAAATCGAAAGACTGGCGGACGAACTAAAGCACCTCAAATAAAATTCGGGTCAGCACCCTAGGTGCTTTTCCTTGAAAATTGCTTTTCTATCGGATGCCCCCATGTTGGGGACGGGCTTCGGCCAGGAGGCCCGCTACCTTTCGACGGCCTTGGCCGCCGACGGCCATTCTGTCTACGTTTACACGCTGTCGGTTAACATCAAGACCGACTTTTACGACCCGCGCCTCCCCCAGGGCAAAAGTGAGCCCGTCCACGTGGTCCCGGTCTTGAACGTCGAGCACCAGCTGGACGGCTTTGACCTCCTTATCGCGCTGTACAACCCCGAGTACATCTCGCAGGCCGCAATCTACTACGACAAGGTCTTCGAGGGCGTCAAGCCCAAGCGCAAGATCGGCTATTTCGTCCACGAGTGCCGCTGGGTGCCGAAGTCGGCGGGGCCCCTCTTTTACAACTACAAGGGCGACTACGACCTAGTGATGACGACCCCCGCTCAGGACCTCTGGGGCTATCACGAGAAGTACCCCGACAAGGTTCACTTCATCCCTCACATGATCGACGTCGCCCACTTCGCTCCCAGTTCGGGTTCGGGTTCGAATGGGCGCCTTTCCCGCAAGTACATCACGGCCGTTATGGCCAACAACAACTGGAGGAAGCGCTGGGATTTTGTGGTGGAGGCCCTCACTGAAACCTTGTCAAAGGGCGTTTTCTGGAAGGACTGGCGCTTCGTCGTCTCCGAGCCCCAAGGTCTCTTCCGCATTTTGGACATGATGGCCTCCGCTTCTCAGTACGATTCCTTTCACGGAACGCTTCAAGCGGAAGCCGGGCCAAAGCGGAAGCCGAACGTCGAGCTCGGCCCCGCGGAGGACATCCGCGAGGTTTACTGGCGCACCCGCGCCCTCCTTAACCCGACAACCGGTGAGGCCTTTTCCTTGCCGATCGCGGAGGCCCTAGCAAGCGGCGTCCCCTTCGTGGTGGCCACGCACCTCCCCGAGCTCGAGGAGCTGTACGGCGACGCCCTCACCTACGTCAAAAGCTCTACCTGGCTCATGCCTGATGGTTCCTACCAAAAGATGCCCAGTTTCGACGGCTTCTTGACGCTTTTGATGAAGATAATCGAGGGGGAGGCCGATGAGATCCCTCCGGATAAGCGGGCCGCGGCCGTGAGCAAATTTGACATCGCGAAGGTTTTTCCGTCCTGGAAGGCCCTGATCGAGGGGCGAGCGAACGAGAAAGAACGAGCGAAAGAGAAACAAGTCACAAATAAGTAAATGGATTGAGTCAGGCGTTTGTGTAGGTCATGGCTTCCGAGCGCTTGGGCGTGTCTTGGCTGTCCTGCGTCCCCGACACTTTCCTTTCCGACCGCTTCGGGCTTTCGGTAATGGGAAACGGGCTGATCGACTCCCCTCTTTTCAGGTGGTCAAACATGGAGAAGTAGTTCGGCCACCTGCTTTCGGTCATCTTCGGGTGTTCTGTTATTGCAAGAAACGCGGGTACGAATTGTATGCTTTCTTTCCTTCCAGAGGCGCCGTTTTCTACTTCTAAAGAAGCGGCATAAATGCCATTACTCTCGCTTCTGCTGGGGGTGTCTGCTTTGACGGGAAAGCCTTGAGCTTGACCAATAAAGACCGTTTCTTTCCTTTTCGACCCGAGTACTCCGATTTCGTAGCTCATCTGGGGCGCCCCTCATTTTTCTTTCGCTCATTAGCTCTGTTCGCCTCGCCTTCAGCTGAAGGTAAACGTTATCGTCCAGTTTATCTGGAGGGCGTATGCCGAGTTTATGGCGAAGGCCGAGAAGTCCCCGTCGGCCGCCGAGAGCCTGGACAGCATGACTTGGCTCGTGGACTGGCTTCCCTGAGACCCGGTCAGCGCGGCCGTCAGCGCCGTGCCGTACAGAGCCATCTCTCCCAGCGAGCCCGTGACCGTGCTGGCGTTCCAGACCGCGGAAAGGGTAAACGAGGACTGCCCCGTCTGGGTCACTATGGACGTGCTCACGGAGTTCGGGGCGGTCCCAGGCGCGGACCCGATTGGCGCGGCCAGAGCAGTCATGGTCGCCGCCGTCTTGGTGGAAGTGTCAGACCCCACATACATGGTCTGGGGGTTGAGCGGCGCGTAGACCGCGGAGGCCACCGATGCGGTCCAGTTGCTCCCCAGTATGTACCCTAAAGCGAACAGCGCGCTGTCCACGAAGTGGTTCCTGAACTTCTTGCGGTAGGGGCCGTTGATGACTTCGACCCATCCTTCAGCCTTTATCCTGCCGGTGTATTTGCTTCTTTTTCTTGCCCCTCCAACCAGCTTAATGTTGAATAGCATACGTTCTGTACCCCAAAGAATTTATGCTTTGCGTAATGCAGTCAAGTAATCGATTGGCTAGTGATTTCAGGCGAACAGGAATTGCACCGTCCAAGCGATGACTAATGGGTATGTCGTATTGATGGTGAATGCCGAGAAGTCCCCATCGGCGACAGAAAGGCGCGATAACATCACTGTATTGCCAGTCCAACTGGTACCATTAGTTCCAGTGAGGATATAGTTTATCGCTAATCCGTATAGTGCCATCTCCCCTATCGTCCCTGAAACGGTTCCCGCGTTCCACGTGGCCGTATACACTACTTGATACCCGTTGGTTATGCTTCCGTTCGAAACAGACCAGTTGTTAGGGCCAGTTCCAGGTGAGGTGCCGATGGGAGCCACTAGCCCTTTCATGTTCGGAAATGTAGTTACTGTGGTGTTCGTTCCTAAGTACATGGTTTGAGGATACAAAGGGGCTATGGTATAGGTCTGGGGAACACTATTATTAGTATATTCATTCCAGTTTGACAAAAGTATGTACCCAAGCGCGTTTAGCGTGTTGTTCACGAAGTGGTTCCTGTACGGTCCTGCGTGCTTTGGTCCGTTCGTTATCTCCACTTTCCCGGTTATCACTATCCTTCCCGTGTACTTCCCGTCTCTCCACTTCCCTCTTATCTTCCTGAGCGACGAGGACAGCACGAACGGGCGTAGCTTGACCTCGCGGTTGAACAGCTTTATCCAGGTCATAAGGAAAAGGCCAAGAGGAGATTTATGCTTTACGTAATGCAGTCACCAAGGGGTAAGCAAGCAAGCTAGCTAGCGAGCGAGTGAGAGAGTGGGCAAATGTATGAATCAAGCCGTTTACGAGTTCGAGAAGCTCACCGCCTCCTTTTGAAGGGGCCTGTCAAGGGCTTGGAAGCCTCCTCCTAAGGCCGTTGGCACGGAGAACTGCATGCCGGGCCACGGGCCGGCCGTCGGAAGCGTAGTTGGTGGCTCATAGGGGATTATCCCCGTCGTTGCCCCCTCCCCCTCGATCACGCGAAGGCCGAAAGGGTACGGGCAGGGCTTTCTTACAATCCCCTGAATCGGTAGGATATCACTCATTTCTTCTCCTCACCGCCTTCTTTTTCCTTCTTCTTTTTCCCCTCTTTTTCCTTCATGGGTGGTCCGTTATATATTAGCACGGTATCCTTCGAGTTCTGCCCCTCCTTGACCGGCCGAACCGGCGGTCCGTTGTAAAAAGAAACCCCCTCTTTCTTGTGCAGGTCTTCCTTGCTCATATGTTCCTCGCCTCTATCGTCACGGTGACCGTGGCCCTATTTTCGAAGTAAACGTTGATCAGCGCCCCTCCAGAAGCGGGGATCTTGAAAGTGTAGCCCGCCCCTCCCGTCAGAGGTATCCCGCTGTTGGCCTCGTAAACCTTGCCGTTCACCGTGATGTAAACGGTGTTGTTGACGTCCGACTTCAGGGTCACGTAAACGAAGCCGTTGACCGGGTTCACCGCGGGCTGTGAAAACACGTTCTGACCCGGGGATACGGGCTGTTCAACTACCTCCGCGACCTTCGCGTAAAAGTTCAGGGAGGCTATCGAAACTGGCATACCATTATATTGATTTAAGATTTAATCTTTGTGCATTATGCCAGTTAGCCAGCTCTTTCCGCCTGGTCATTAGCTCAAATCAAGCGAAATCAGATCAGGTGGAGTATCGCGACCACGGCCATCGTGACCACGGAAATCGTCGCCGTCAGGTTAATCGCGATCATAACGTTCAGCTTTGCGTTCGTTATGGCCATCTGTTGTTCGAGCGCGATCTGCTTTTCCTCAACTTTTTTCAGTCTCGCATCAAGCATCCCGATGTTGCGAAAGGCGTCCTCGACTTGAGTGGCTGACCATCCACCGTTTTCTTCTTCACTTCTTGGGTTTGGCATTTTTTGTCGCCTCCTTAGTACTGACTTGGTGTATACGTAACGTTTACGGTTTGCCCCGCGGTTGCCGTTCCCGAGGCGGGGCTTGGAGTGTAGGTCACCACATTGCCCCTGGAGTTCACCCACTTCGCGTCATTGACCCTGAAGGTGTGGCTCACCCCCGTTGCGACGGTCACCTCGATTGGCCTTCCAGCGGTTCCTGAGTGGGTCGTCCCGTCCACCTCCACGGACCAGCTCGTCGCGATGACGTTGCCGTAAACGTACATCTCCTCGGGAAGGCCGCTCTCGACGAAGGTTATTACCCCCGTCGTCGGGATCTTTTCGAAGTACACGAAGAGCCCCGCGTTGTACCCCTGGAACGGCACGGTGACGGTTCCAGAGGCCCCTCCGGTGCTCCCGTCCGGGAAGGTCACGCTCTCCACCTCGTACCCTGAAGGCGGCGTGATTGAAAAGCTGTAGGTTCCCGGGCTCAGTCCGCTGAAGGTTATATTATAACCCGTCGATGACTTGGTCTGGCCGCCCAGCGTCACTGACCATTCAGTCCCAGGCGCTGTGCCCACGGCTGTGAATATTATGGAGTAAGTCTGCTGGACCTGAGGGGTCGGCGGGGTTACCGTAATTTCGACTGCGGGGGAAAAGATCGCGCTCAAGGAGCGGTCGACCCCTCATTGGAAGCCACGATGGAGTAGGTGCCCGCGGACTCTGGGGTGAACTGAATCGAGGCCTGTCCGTTTGAAACGGACTGCTGGCCGATGACGCTCCAGTTGCCGGAGGGATCCTGGGCCCAGAAGTAAATGGTAGTGATTGAGGGGTCGTTCGTGGTAGCCGTCAGGACAACCGGCTGTCCCACGTAGTCGGTGGTCGAGGAAACCGAAAGGGTGATCGAGGGAGCAGACGGGGTTGGCGTTGGGGTCTTCTTGCTCTGCGCCTCCTTGGCTAGGTACGCCAGTATACCAATCGCTCCTAAAATCCCGACGACGGCGATCGCGGCCGCCGCCCCTTTGTTATTTTTCTTCTGCCCGTTATTTGATTCGCTCATCTTTTCTCACCCCATGGTCGTTAAGGCCCCGTAGGCCTCTTTAGCGACCTTCTTTCCGCCTTCATATACAGATCCCGCGGCCTCGTTTATATTTTTTCTGGCCTCCGAGCTCGTGGCGTACTTGTACGCCAGTATCCCGCCAATCGCGACAACCGCGAGGCCCGCGGCTATGATGGCGTATTGCCCTATAGGTGTTTGGAGCGCCATCACAACTGGGGTCATAAGCGCGAACAGCCCAGCCGCTATCAGCAACGCTACGATCGCGGCAACGGGCGGGTTGAAGGAGGCGATGGCCGCGTCTAACCCGATGAAGACGATCGCGGCGGCCCCCGTGAGTATCGCCAAGACCTCGGCCACGTTTATCGGATCGAACGTCACGTAAAACGTGATGGCCGCTCTTCCCTCGTAGTCTATCCAGTGAGACCCCGTGAGCGCGGTCGGTTGGGGTTGCCCCGTGAGGAATGTCTCCGTTTTGATGGCTCCGTAGAACAGGTCGTTCCACCAATCGGACGGTATCTCGTTGAGTAGGCCGGGCACGTTCCCCTGCCATGACCCGATGTCGACGTCCGCCGGGCAGTTCAGCGGCCAGATCACTTGGTACGTCACGGGGTTGCCGGCCACTATTTTTCGCCTCTTATTTTATTTTTTGGCCATTGCAATAGCCACTCCGGTTAACGCGACCACACCGACTCCAGCTATGAGGGCCCACGTCGGCACGCAGGTGCTTCCCACTATGATCCCGTTGCACTGAGTACACGTCCCGTTCTGGCACACCAACCCTTGGGCGCACTGAGACGTCGAAGAGCAACTGCTACCTGCGGGCGCTCCGGAGGGAGTACCGCTTGGAGTACCGGAGGGAGTACAGGGGGGAAATAGGCAACCGTTGTCAATCACGTAGACTTGCTCGAAAGCCATGGTCACGATGGCGGCAAGAGCACCCAGCACGACGCCAATGACGGTAGACCAGCCCACCGCGGCGGTCACGACGACGCCGATGAGCACACCGACGGTCCCCGCGATTATCCCCGCGACTATTTCCGCGGTTAGCGGGTCAATTACCATATCGAAAGTGAAGGCGAGCTTCCCGTTGTAGTTTACCCAGTGAGAGTTAGTCAATGACTCCAAGTCATATTCACTGGCGGCAATCGCCGCCTTTTCAATGGGGTATGTCACGTCGTTGTAAACGGATGATGGGACTTGGTTGAGCAGGTTTACGAGGCTTCCGCTCCAGTTGATCTCCGGAATCGATATCACGGCTGGTACCGGCGTGACCAGCGTCGCCGTGTACTTGTGAGGGTTGCTTCCCATTTTTGCCACCTCAACACGGCGGGCTTCCGCTCGGCTCCACGCTGTCCTGGTTGCTCGCCACTACCGCGAAGACCAGGTTCGCTTCGCTCGTAGTGAGACCCATCGCGCTCATCACCGCGCTTCCGGTGAAAGTAATTGAGTAGTCCCCGTTGCTGTCAGTTGTTGCTGGAGACCCGACGTGGTACCATTGCACCTGTCCGCCCCTTGACGAACCGCACAAGTAAAAGAACAGGTACACTGGGACCCCAGGCAAGGGGTTGCCGTTCTGGTCGTAGACCGTCCCGCTCGCGGTGAACGTCGTGTCTTCCTGTCCAGAGGAGGGTGAAACCGACAAAGTGATCTTGGAGGGGTAGGGCGTGATCACCGTTATCTCGACCGGCTGGCTAAATATGGCAGACATACGCTAAAGCTTTCAAAGGAATAAAAAGATTGTGCATTACACTTTTTTATGCGGCCTTAGTCGCTCAGTCGCTGTAGAACTCGTAGTTCACGATTATCGGTTGACCGCCGGTGTCGAAGTTGATGTCGGTCGGGTTCAGGTCGAAGTTCGGGCCGGGGACTTCCCACGTCCAGATCGACCCGACGGGTATCTCCTCGTTCTGTATCTTTATGGACGCGGAGTTGCTCGAGGGGTTCTGGATGATGACCGCCGTCACGTGACCGGGGACCGGCAGGGGAGGGAGCGTCCCCGGTTTGCTCGTGTTCACGAGTACCTGAAAAAGCCTGAGGGTGTGGATATTTGCCCAAAAGGGCGGTAGCTTCACGTTGACGGTTGGTGTGGCCGTCGTGACCGGGCCCGTGGGGCCAATCGCGGTCACCTGCTCCTCGTTAGAAACTACCGCTTGAGGGTTCGGGAGCACGCTCATCTTTCAATCACCTTTACTGGAAGAGCATGCCATTGACCGTTACGTTGGTGGCCGCGGTCGCGGAGACCGTGACGTTTGTCGCGAAGACGATCGGGGTCTGGAACTGGATGTCAACCGACCCGGAGGCGGGCACGTTGTAAGTGAGGATCATGGTGCTTCCGTCCTGTATCGTGACGGTCACGGCCGCCGTACCGGGGTTGGTGAGTATAAGGTCGGTCATCCCGAAGAACTGACCCGCATTAAGTTTCAACAGCTGGGTTGCGCTCGTGATGTTGATTTGAGAAGCGTACTGCGGGGTCCCCTGAACCTTCTGGACCGCGACCCACTTCCCGGTGACCGGGTTGTAGACGAAGTCGAAGTCCTTGTTGATTTTTTCAGCTCCCACGAAGCTCATTTCTCACTCACCTGTGCTGGGCTTCTCGGTCCACGTGGTGAAGCCCTTCCACCAGTTCGCCCCGTTGGCGATCGCGTTGAGCGCCGTTCCCGGGGCAGTTATTGACCCCTGCTGAACGATGGTGACCTCCAGTTTCTTTCCGAAGAGCCACACGGTCGCCTGGACGAAATTCGAGGGCGTGTTGATCTTCAGCGCCAGGGGGTTGTTGCTGTTTATGAACATGGAGATGGGAAGCGGGAATTCCTTCGAGGCGTCAACCGAGGTCAGGAATACGGGGGCTCCGTGAGGGGTAAAGCGGGGGGTGCCGTACGGGAACTCGATCTGGAAGGTGAGGGTGCCGTCTATCCCTATCCCGTTGAAGAAGTAGATCTCATCGGGGTTGGGGAGTGTGTTCGATGGAAACTTGAGCTCGTAGTTGTTCAGGTTAGCCGACACGACCACGTCAGAGGTGGGGGCGGTCCCTATGACGAACGAGTAATAAAGGGGGTCGATCCTTTTTATTTGGTAGTAAAGGTCATTCAGGATGAGGATGTCTCCCACGTTGAGCTGGTCTGGAGAGGTCAGCTTGCGGCCAGGCGTCTTACCTGTAATCGCCGCCAAGGCCAATTGGTTTGAAGTGCTCATATGGTCTAGGTAAAAGGTAAATTTAAGGTTGGTGCATTACATAGTTTTGCCAGCCGGACGATCTCGACGAGGGTCTCGGTCTGCCTGCCTGCCTACCTGCCTACCTACCTACCCGTTCGCGGTTGTTTTCTTCATTCCTTCAACAAGTTTTCCGCGTAAGCCTTATAGTCGCAATTAATTACTTCGGCAAGCGCAAACCCCACGCGATTGTAGAGCTCTTTGTCCGTGAGTATCAGAAGGTTGGGGGGACGTTTATCCATGAACTTGACTATCGCATGGCAACCAAATTGTCCGTTGATAGCGATTTGGAACTCCAAGGACCATCTGAACCCATCCACAATAAAGGGAGCAACGGTTATGTACTTTGGGTTTGGACCGAATCTGTTTATGAGTTCCATCACGCGTTGGTATTGTCTAGATATGAGTTCGCGTATGGGGCCCCCGATTTCCCCGTACACGTATGGGTCTATCGCGTAACTGTAAACTTGGCTGTAATCTGGGTTGGTTACCTTGTGGACCCCAGGCGCGTTCGGGTCAAACCCCAGGTTCGGGTCAATCATGGCTGTCAAATTGCAGGTAAAGCATAAATTTAAGTTTGGTGCATGACATAGTATTAATTATGTCTGCAGAGGGTTCGGAATGGTACGTTGAAGGCGAAAGAGGGACGAAAAGCATCAACGTCACCATCAGGATGGGGGTTTCAGATTATGAGAAGCTCAAGAGGATCGCCACCGTGAACGGGACGACCATCAGCGCCCTCATCAAAAAAGGAGTGAGGGAGCTTCTGGCGAGCTACACGGGCGAGCCCACACCCCAGCAGTTGCTGAACGACATCAAC
>Ga0080003_1000482_pt1 | contig 26655 bp, 22 predicted proteins | sample JossMetagenome_FD_69206 | JGI IMG/M metagenome (GOLD analysis project Ga0080003, IMG submission 69206) | Hot spring microbial communities from Joseph's Coat, Yellowstone National Park, USA - JC2_E (SPADES assembly) (version 2) | ecosystem: Environmental > Aquatic > Thermal springs > Hot (42-90C)...
AGGGGCATTTTCAGATCTAAGAATGGAATACTGATGCATGCGGATCTCAATGCTGTATATAATATAATAAAAAAGGCAGTTCCTGAAGCGTTTGCAGACGGAATAGAGGGTATAGGGTTATACCCAAGAAGTTTAAGCATCCCTGAATTCACAGGGATGATAACTTCCAAAGGTGGATGTTAACATGGTTAACAGAAATCATAACCTGGTACTAAGAAGCCTACTGCCCCTTTTTTAATTGAAATGTTCAAAGGTGTTGTTCCAACAACCTCTCCATCCATTTCCACAAGATCTCCTTTGTTTTTGATCGATATTTCTGATGTTGAAAAATTATATGCATATCCTTTTTTAATATACTCACCGTTAATGAGATACTTAAGATTTAAAACAGATCTAAATTTGGAAAAGGGTTTCAATATGTGAATATCGAGAATGCCATCTTTAATACTAGACTCTGGGGAAGCTAGCATGCCACCACCAAAGTATCTACCGTTTGCAATTATTGCCTCAATTGTTGAAAATGACATGGATTGTGAGTTAAAGATAATTTCCAGATTAAATTTTTTCATTGTGGAAATTGTTGCAAATACTCCAAAAATAAAAGAATATTTTCCAAGCAATTTATGCCTGTTTACATAATCCATTACTTTAGCTCCGAATCCAATCTCTAGAATATTAATAAAATACCTTTTCTGTTGATCTGGGAATTCAGCGAGAGCTAAATCCACAGATACAATTTTTCCTTTTTTAATAGAATTTAAAAAATCTTGCAAATTTCTAATTCCTATGGTTTTTCCAAAATCCGAGCCCGTTCCAAGGGGCAACAGACCAACTCCTATATCCGAGCCTGTTAAGCCGTTTATAACTTCATTTAGCGTTCCATCACCCCCGCAAGAAACAATTAAGTCATATTTTTCACCTGAAATCTTTCTTGCTATTTCTGTAGCATGCCCTCTATATTCTGTAAAAGCATAATCCTGAATGCCTATCTCACTGAATATATTTTTACTGTAAATTTCCCAATATTTTTTAGCCTTTCCGTTTCCTGCGGCTGGATTAACAATAAAAAAAATTTTCATAAACATGAAATTTTATTGAGATATAAATAATTTCATTTTATTATGCCTGGATTAAGAATGTTTTCAGGATCAAGCTTTTCTTTCATAGATTTTATGATTGAATAAGCATTTCCCTTGTATAATAGAAACTGATCGGTTAAATATGTGCCTATTCCATGGTGATGTGATATTGAACCTCCAGCATTTATCATAGACGTAATTACTGCATTTCTAAGTAAATTAAGAATTCTTTCTCTTTCATTTACGGAATAGAAAATAAAGGTAAAATATAATGCTGTTCCTGAGATGTATTCATGAGAGGCATGACACATGATTAAACCTTTGATACCGATTCTTTCTATTTCTTCATTAAATGATGATATAACATCTTTGTAAAGTTTCTCCACATTGGACCAAGGAGAGGATGTTTCAATTGTTTCTGCAACTATGCCATGTTTTAAGAGTTCATTGTACATATACGGTCTATCAAACCTTGTCTGATACCAGTATTTTGCAGGCATAGATCCAAGATTTATTCCTTCTTTCATTGATATTTTCTTATCATCCATTAAAATAAGTATTGATCCATTTTCAAGTACTTTTTTCTGCTTTAAATAGAATTTGAAAATTTTGGTTAAAAAATTATCCTTTATAGCAAGAATAGAAAGGTATGTTTCTTGCTCATCAGAAAGCCTTGAAACAATGGGTGATCTTCCAGCTGTAAATTCCTTTTTTAAAGCTTCAATACCTTCAATAAAACTTTTAAACATTATGGATTTGAAAAACAAGTTTTCTGGTTTTTTGTGTAATTTTAACCATGCCCTTGTAATTATGCCGAACGTACCTTCACTTCCAACACTTATATCAGACACCTTGAAAAATGCAGATTCCGCAGGTACTTTATGATCTGAATAAATGCCTGTTGGTGTAACAAGTTTAACACCCATAACCATGTCCTTGATTTTACCATACCTGTTTGATTCCTGGCCAGCTGCATTTGTAGAAATCCAGCCTCCTAAAGTGGAATATTCAAATGATTCCGGAAAATTTCCCAATGTCAAAGCCGATTTATTCAGTTCATTTTCTAAATCAGGTCCTCTGATGCCAGCACCTGCCTCTAGAATCATAGATTCCTTATCTATTGATAAAAAATTAACATTTTTTGTATCAATGCTAACTATAAACTTTTTCTTTCCAGCAGGTAACAAACCTCCTGTTACAGATGTTCCTCCTCCAAATATTATCAATTCACAATCATTACCAATGTTTTTTAGAAGGCATTCAATTTCGTTCTCATTTGGATAAACTACTGCATCAACAATTCTAAATTTTTTATTCTCAAGCAACCATATGTATTCTATAGATCCCCTGCCTATGGAATGGATAAACCTTTCTTTTGTATCAAAAGAAATTTTTTCATCTGGGAGGCAATTTTTTAGAATACGATATAAATCTTCATTTCTGTTTAAATCATTTATTAAATAATATCCATCCCAAATATTTTCATTTTTAATTCCAAGTTTTTTATAAATATAATTAAAAAGATTTTCATTAGCACTAAATTTTTTATTTTTATCACCCCACAAAACATAAATTTTTTCAGGCATTAAGATCCACTCCTTTATATTTTTTAATCAATAATAAAACAGAAATGAAAATTGAAATATATGCAAAAAATGATATGCCAAGTGGAAGTATTGTTTGACCCGATTTTTCATAAAGTATGGCAAATATCAGAATAAATAAAATAAAGAGGGCATCTAAAATTATTGAAAATAAAACTTTTAAACTTTTCTTTACGCTGAATTTGTTCTCATAAAATATTGTTATAGGCAAGATTGGTGATGTTACAAGAAAACTAATTAAAAATAAGTCCTCATTGGTTATAATCAGGGATTGAGAATAGAGCAAATAGGCTGAAATTGTTATTGAAATCCCTGTTATAATCAAACCAATCCAAATAGATTTCTTCCCAAAAAATGAACCTAATATGGAATAAATAAAAGATCCTGCTACTATTCCTTCAAACAGTGAATCAAGCTGTCTTGGATCTCCTATCAAATATATTATGTTCATAAAATATGATATTGTTAATACTGAAAATACTGAAAACACTGTTGATCCTATTTCAAAATAAAGAAATTTTAAAAAATTATTTTTCATTTTTACCACCATAAAAATATAGGATTACAATATTTAGAATAATCAGAAACAGGAAAAATATTGGTTCATAATAGAAAGGTATATAATAAAAATCTTTTTTAATATAGCTTTCAACACCTAGTGACCGAAGTGAAATGTTTGAGTATCCCATCCTTGAATATGGCAGGGATGAATAATTAAACTGTGGTTGAAATGGAAAAAGTTTTGAGAAATTCAATGTCACATTTATAGGATTTATTGAAAGATTTAATCCTGATGGAAGGAATTTCTGGTTTAAAATGTTTATAGGCGCCCTTATTAGATTATTATTTTTATATGTAAGGTTAAAGTTGAACATATCTAATGGAAGGTTTGATTCATCAACAAAATTATTTAATGCAGGTAAATCCCAATTATAATCTATAAAAGCAATTATGGACGTATGTGTCATCAAAGTTTTAGATACATAATCCTCTTTAGCATATGGTGAAACGACGATCAAGGGCAGACGCATTCCCAGTTGTACACCGTCAAACTCAGGTGGAGCTACGTGATCATAGTATCCCCCTGGATCATCATAAGTAATGAAGATTGCGGTAGAATTCCAAACCGGGCTGTTTTCAATTTCATTAATAAGGTATGCAAGCCATATTTCACCTTTTTCAACATTATCTGGCGGTGCTTGGCTAAATCCTTTACTATTTTCTGAGAAAACATAACTTACAGCTGGCAAAGTATTATTTTTTGCCTCATTTACCAAATCGGTCCAATTTTCCAAGTGGTTTGAATATCCATTCCAGTCACATATGAATTGTTGAAGATTGTCGAAATTATTTGTACTTTTATTTTGAACATAAATATTCCAGGAAATGCCAAAATTATTCAATTCACCAAATATCGTTTCATTAAATGGAAAAGAAGGAGGTGGACCATAATCATTGATTACTGGTGTGAATCCGGAAATGTAATAGAGCGTATTTGGTGCACTTTCAGAGAGTTGGGGAGCAAAGTATTGATCTGCAATTGCATATTCCGATGCTATTGCCCATTCAAGTCCCAGTTGATAAGATGTAAAATATTCCATTGACTGTGGACCACTCCCATTTATAAAATTGTTCATCTTTCCATTGTTCCAGTCAATATGATAGGCTGTATAACCCTCAATAGGATCAGGCGTTGAATATTCATTGTTGGGCAAAGGTTTTAAATTATTTAAATAACTAGTATTTAGAAGGTTATCGGGCATGGACATATTTTTTATTATTGTCTCATTCCAGGAGTATTTATCGTATGGAAATATACCAAAAAAATTATCAAATGTGTGGTTTTCAAATAAAATAGTTATTACATGTTTAATGGGTGTTTTTGTATCAGATTGCTCTGCCATAGCTAATCCTGAAAAGAAAGTAACTACTAAAATAAGAACAATAAATATTGCGTAAAATCTTCTCATTAATTTGGAATATGTAATTCAAATATTTAAATATTTTATTCAATAATTAGAATAGATCTTATTTAAATATTATTTGCAAAAGTTAATTATGCACATAATTATAAGAAAAATATATCATTATATATCTAAGTTGGAAAAAGTTATTTTAAAATCGGATTATTTGCTTAGGCTAGTTTTAATTGAAACTTTCCTACATATACTGCATAAAAACTGAAATGCTCTATTACGGCATAGATATAAATAATTCAATGGATTTCGTAACATGGGTCTAATACCTGTGATTTGATTGAAAATATTTAATAAAGAATTTTGCATACATGAAGTGGCAATATGCTCGAGAAAAATGAATTAAAAGAGCTAGGCATTGAAGGATATGCGTCTATTAGGAAGGACGGGCTATTAGTTGAAAGTATATTACCAGAGTACATTGATAAAGAGACGTTTTCAATAATGTGTGCTACAATATATATGGGATCCATTAGTGCCTATAACGAACTTCATTTAAAAGGTCCTGATACTGTAATTTTGAATGGATTTGAAAGAAATATGGTTATTTTACCAAAAGATCAAAAAGAGATTTGGGTTATCATATTGCCAGTAGAAACAAATGTAAATAATGCTATAAAAAATTTCCTTGAAAAAATGAAATAAAAAATAAAAAATTATTTTTTAATTAATAGAGCTATTCCAGACCATATTAACACTATTGCTACGTTCACAGCTAAAGCTATCAATCCTATAAAAAGAGGACCAAAACCTGTTGGTATCAATGTAGTTGTCCATGTGCTGAATTTGTTTGCAATTTCCATTAAATATATGCCAAGTCCTATGCCAACAAGCAAGCCTGTCATTAAAGAATATTTGCTTAGTTTGTTCGTCATAAGACCTAGGAATACAGAAGGAAGTGTTTGTAGTATTAGTATGCCTCCTAGAAGCTGAAGCTGAACAGAATAGGTAAGGGGAAATAGGAAAACGAAACCTAATGCAATAAATGTGAATATTACTGTTGAATATTTTGCTATTTTTGTTTCCGTTGTTGGTTTTATTTCAGGTGATATTTCCTTTACAATATTCCTTGTTAGTAAATTTCCCTGTGCGATTGCCATGATTGCAGCTGGAACAAGACCACCAATAAATATGCCTAAAAATGCAAGACCAGAAAGCCAGTCAGGAAGAGTGAAAAGTATCATTCCAGGAACAACATATGTACCTCTCGAAGCAGCCGGAAAACTATTCAAGAAAAGCATTGCAGAATGATTTGCATAAACTAAAACGCCAAAAAGAGCAAGAAATGCAAGACCAACACCATAGAGTGGTAAGAGTGATTGACTTAATCTCAATGATTTTCTACTCTTCGAACTTAGCGATCCTGTAACAGCGTGAGGATAAAGGTAAAGTGCAAGGGCACTCATTAAAAATAAGCTCCAGTAGGCATTTACCTGAATAGGCAAGAGGTGAGAATACTTTGCGGGCAATGAAGAAAATGCAGCCTGGAAATTCCCAGCTATGGCAACGACTACAATTACAAGTGCAACTGTTGTAAGTATTAAAATATCTTTGAATATTGCTGTTAATGTTGCACCTCTTAATCCGCTAGTATATGTGAATATTGCTAAAATTATGAATGATAGTATTAGCGCAATGTCTGAAACAACAACCATATTTGAAATGCCATATAACATTACGGTAAGAACTGAAAGCATGCCAACAATTTGTAGAGCAATGTATGGAAGTTCAGCAACTATTCCAACAATTGCTACAAGAATTGCAAGATTTCTACTATTAAAATTGTCCTTTACAAAATCCGCAGCAGTAACATAACCTTTTTCCTTTGATACTTTCCAAAGCTTAGGCATTGCCCACATAGCTATACCGAATGTTACTGATACATAAGGTACAGCGTAAAAGAATATTGCACCCACACTGAAAACAGATGATGGAATCGCTATGAATGTATATGCTGTGTATAGATCTGCACCTACTAGAAACCATACAATAAATGCACCAAATCTTCTACCACCAAGAGACCATTCATCAAGTTTTGTTAAATCTCCTCTTCTCCATCTCCTTGCATAAAAACCAAGGAAAATGAATACAGCAAATAATGCTACAAATACTGTTATACCTGCTAATCCTAGCATATTCAATCGCCCCCATATTTATGCCATATCAATCCAGCAGAAAGGAATAGGGCAGCCGAGAGGAAAAGCCATAGAATCTGGTACCAGTAAAAGAAAGGTGTTCCCCCAAGTTCAGGGTCTACAGTATTGTATGTGGGTATTAGGATCAATGCAATAAAGGGTATTGCAGTCATAATCCCTGCAATCACTTTTATTTTTCTACTTATTTTTTCAGCCATAAGAAACCCTCTCTAAAAAGCATCATCTAATTCCTAGTATTTAATTTTATCTAAGGTGTTTCAAGATTTTATAATATTTTTATATAATTTCATTAAAAAATTAGTGTAGATGAAAAAAATAATTATTGAAAATATTAAGGATATTATCCATGGAAAATGAAATTTCAAAATTGTGGGAAGACCTCCCAACAGAGGGCCTAAGATAAAACCTAAACCTATAGAAGATTCAAACAAACCAGTTTTTGAACCAACATTATTAGAAAATGAAATTACTATATTTACAAGCACATTGAAATATATTAAACCCTGGCCAAAAAATATCAGGGAAAGAGAAATCAATTGTATGTAAAAGTCATTGTAATATGATACAAAAAAGAACGGGAATTGCAAAACGATGCCTAAAAATGTAATCCATATTTTATTATATTTTGAAATAATAGTGCCGGAGCATATAAAAGCAATAACCATAAATAATCCGGATACTGTTAAAATAATTCCTGTTTTCATAACACCCAAGCCTATGAAATCACCATATGCAGGATAAAATGATAATATTATGGCAGAATTAAATCCATAAATAAAAATAGGTATTACAATTTCATTAAAAATATCGAATTTTCTTTCTTTAATATTAATTTTTAAATTTTTATATGCCGGAATAAATATGCTAACAATCGCAGCAAAAATAGAAACAATAAAAACAATTAAAATTGCAATCTTAAAATCATCAATAAATATTGCACCAATATAAGGTGCAACAGATGCTGCTATACTCCATGATAATGTATAAATCATTATAGAATGTTCTATTTTTTCTTCTTTAGCTATCTGTGAAAAAGCCTCTATTGAAGGCCAAACCATAGCCATTCCTAAAGCTTCTCCTCCTCTTATAAATATCAAAAATAAAGGATTCTGAATATATGGATAAATAAGAACTACAAGTGCATAAATAATTAGACCACAGATTATCATCTTTTTATGTCCAATTTTATCAGAAATTTTTCCGAAATAAGGTGCAAGGATTATGTAAACAAGGCCATAGGCACTACCCATCATTCCTAGAATAAAAGTATCTGCCCCAATGCTTTTAGCATATATTGGGATTATAAATCTAATTAAGGATAAAGGAAATTGTGAAAGTGTTGAAATTAAAAACAAAATGATAATTCTTTCATTTTTCATTTGAAAAATATATGTGAGGTGATTACATAAAATTTTTGTAAATATTTTTATTATGAAGTGAAATTAAAAATTTTAAAATGCATTGAAAAATGATAAATATAATGAATCATTCACAAGGATATCTAGATTGAAAAATAGAAGATGATAAGCATGGTAGAACAAAACTTTGAGAAAATTTCATCAGAAGAAACATTAAAAATTTTAAATGTGGACAAAGAAAAGGGTCTTTCGGAGCAGGAAGCACTTGAGAGAGCAAAAAAATTTGGTTATAATGAAGTAATAGAAAAAAAGGAAAGTTCTCTTAAAAGGTTAGCTAAGAAATTTTACGGTCTTACACCATTTATGCTTGAAATAACAATGGTATTTTCATACATAATCCACAGCTATCTGGACGCCTACATAATTGCAGCATTGCTTGTTGTGAATGCAATAATTGGCTTTACACAAGAGGAAAAGGCATCAAAGGCAGTTGAACTATTAAGGAAAAAGCTTCAGGTAAATGCAAGGGTATTGAGGGATGGGAAATGGAAATTATATCCATCTAGAGAACTCGTTCCAGGAGACATTGTAAGAGTTAGAGCAGGTGACTTTGTTCCTGCAGATCTGAAGATCATTTCAGCAACGGAACTGGAAGTAGATCAGTCAGCATTAACTGGAGAATCAATGCCCGTTATTAAGAAAGAAAATGATATACTTTTTTCAGGATCCATAGTAAGGAGAAATGAGGCAACGACAGTGGTCATAAAAACTGGAAAGAATACATACTTCGGTAAAACAACTGAACTAGTTCAATTAGCGAGGCCAAAACTTCATATGGAACAGATAACAACAAGAATTGTTGATTATCTGCTTTTAATTGTAATCGTTCTTATAGCAGCAATGTTTATTGTTACTTATATACATGGATTGAATATTTTATATGTTATACCATTAGCTCTTGTACTCATAGTATTTGCAGTTCCAGTGGCATTACCTGCGATGTTTACTGTAAGTATGGCTGTAGGTTCTCTCGAAATAGCTAAAAAAGGAGCATTGATTACAAGATTAAGCGCGATAGAAGATGCTGCTTCTATGGACACAGTTTGTGCTGATAAAACAGGAACTCTAACAATGAACAGGCTTTCAATTACAAATTTAATGCCTATGGCCTGTACAGAGGAAGAACTAGCTCTATACGGTGCCTTGGCGTCTGAGGAAGCAAACCAAGATCCAATTGATCTGGCTTTCATAAATTATGCGAGATCTAAAAATCTAAAAATTTCGGATTACAAAGTTAAGCAATTTTATCCCTTTGATCCATCTACTAGAAGGACTGAGGCTATTGTAGAAAAAAATGGAAAAGAAATAAGAATTGCAAAGGGTGCTGTTAACGTAATTGCAGATCTTTGTAAACAGGAAATAACACCTGAGATTAAGGCCGCGATGGATTCATTTGCACTAAGGGGATATAGGACACTCGCAGTCTCAATTATATATGATTCTCAGTGCAAATTCTGTGGTCTAGTCGCCTTATACGATTTACCTAGACCTGATACGCCAAAACTAATTTCAGAACTAAAGGATCTTGGTGTTTCTGTTAAAATGCTCACGGGTGATGCTGAACCAATAGCTAAAGAAATAGCAAAGGAGATTGGTTTAGGTAATAGAATTGTTAAAAGTTCTGATATAAAGAGCCTTAAAAGTCAGAATCCTATAGATGCTGCCAAGTTAGCGGAAGAAAGTGATGGATTTGCTGAAATTTATCCTGAAGATAAATATATCATTGTGAAAAGTTTGCAGGCTAAGAACCATATTGTTGGAATGACAGGTGATGGCATTAATGATGCACCTGCATTAAAGCAGGCAGAAGTGGGAATAGCTGTAAGTAATGCAACTGATGTGGCCAAAGGTGCTGCAAGCGTGGTACTAACATCAGAGGGTCTTTCGAATATTGTTGATCTGGTAAGAGTTGGAAGAACAATCTATCAGAGGATAGTCACATGGGTATTGAATAAAATAGTAAAAACTTTTGAAATTGCAGTTTTTGTAGCACTTGCCTTTTTGATCACAGGTTATTATGTACTATCTGCGCTAGATATTATACTTTTTCTCTTCCTTATTGATTTTGTTACTATTTCACTTTCTACTGATAATGAAAGGGGATCTAAAACTCCTGAAAAATGGAATGTTTCTAAGCTTGTAAAATTTAGCATTTCCCTTGGCACTTTCACAACTTTAGAAATGTTCATCTTACTTTTCATAGGTCTTAATTATTTGAACCTTTCTCATAACATCCATGTAATGCACACATTTTTCTTTACCGAAATGATGTTCTTCGGCCTATTAACCCCTATTGTTGTAAGGGAAAGAGACCATTTTTGGAAAACAGCTCCAGGAAAAACGCTTACTATTTCAATAGTTGCAGACATGCTCATTGTTTCATTGCTCTCAATATTTGGTTTTGGTCTTATTACTCCTGTGCCCATTAGGGATTTTGTAATAATATTTATTTATGGCATATTAGCAGCGCTCTTTGTAAACGATAATGTAAAAATATTTCTTGAAAAGATCGGTCTATCAAGGTGATGTCCTTTCAAAAATGATAAAACATTCATCACCACTATTTTTTGATAAACTTTCCTCATCTATACTTCCACTAAGAATGAAAGGTGGATCTGTTCTAATCAATTTTAGGCCAGAATCATTTCCATAAATGTGATCATTATAATAAAAGTAATCAAAATATACCCAGTCATTGACAAAATTGTCTTTCAATTGGATTTTTAATTTTTTTAATCCATATTTTTTTATTATATCATCAAAATCCATTTTTTCGCCTTCTCTATAATAGACTCTATCAATCTCGTAAAATAAAAGCTTACTTGAAAGTGACAGCGATGGTTTGTTAGATTCACGTATCATTAACCTGTTTATTTTCCTTTGGGAAAGATGTATTGCCATTTTTGTAAGTTCTGTACCTACACCTGTTCTTCTTGCTTCCGGGCTAACACGTAATCCTTCAAACCAAGCAAATTTGTCATATAATCTAATATGAAGAAAACCAAGAATTTTATTTTCTTCTACTGCTTTTATGAATATTCCTTCTTTTAACCATAAATCAAAAACCTGGTCAATATAATCGCCCCATTCAAAACTATACTTAGAAATTTCAATTATTTCATTTTTATCTTGTTCTTTGACTGGAATTATTTCCATGAGTAAAAAAATGTTATTTTAGTATATTAAATTACTGTGGCTTTTTAGAAATTTTATCTAGGTCTCTTATTAACTATTTTCTACACCCAATATTCTTTTATTGTATCGCATAGCCAAAGCTCTTTTTAATATTTCTTGTTGTGTTTAGACCTATTTGTAATAATATCATAAGGTGAAAAAAATAATAAATCAAATTTTCAAAAATAATTTTTAATTGGTTGTCCACTGGTAAAATATTTAATATCTGAATCAATGCAAGATAGAATGAAAGAATACAGAGATGTTCTATTGTTCTTATTCATGAGCCTTTTTTGGGCAATTAATTACCCGCTTGTAAAAGTTGCTGTAGTATACCAGAATGAATTTTATGTAATATTTTTTAGAATATTTTTCGCATTGATATTTTCTTTGATATTGTTCCCTTCATCAATAAAAATAGGGAAATCACTTAAATTGCATCTTAAATTATTTACTATTTCTATGCTTAACATTGTTGGTTTTATGGAATTTTGGTTCATTGGGGAAATGACTGAAAGCGCATCAATTTCATCCATAATAATTTATTCGTATCCTGTGATTATCGTAATTTTGTCAATGTTCTTCCTAAAAGAAAAGATTAAGGCACTAAACCTTTCCGGTATTTTTTTTGGTCTCTTAGGCATAGTTTTAATATTTTGGGAACAAATTGAGATTCACTCGATTTCAGGTTTAATATTCCTTTTTTTAAGTGCCCTAAGCTGGTCATTTGGTACAATCATCTATAAAAAATATTTGAATGATTTAGAACCTTTAAAGGTGAATACGATGCAATTTGTTTATTCGCTGCCTGTCACTTTTATCATTGCTATTTTATCTGGGCCATTTTTTCCATCAAGGTTCAACATATATTTTTTAGGTATAACATTGTACATGGGTATACTAGGTACTACTATTGCATATTTCATTTACCTCTACTTATATAGAAAATATTCTGTATCGAGTATTTCTGCATTCCTTTTTTTAGTACCCACATTTACAGTCATAATAAGTATATTATTTTTAAATGAATCATTGTCTTTCCTGAGCATGATAGGGTTGGCATTTATAATGTTTGGTATATACCTATCCCAGAGAAAATAATTAGAAATCTTTTCCCTCAAAATTTTTCAAAAGTATTGTATTTTCAAAATATTGCATAAACCATTCAGGCTTTTCTGTATGCACAGGTATTATAAAATCAGGATCCATTGTTTCAATGCCTTTTATCAAGTCATCCATTGACGCATGGCCTGAAGCATGAAGACCTTTTTCAAATACTATTTCCCCATTTTCTACTTTTATTCCATGAACATTGAATTTAAAAAAGTTAAGCCATTCTAGCAATCTTTCGAAACTGAATATGTCCTCTTCTCCAAATGCCTCACTCGATGAATAAATATAATCACCCTTGTCAGGCATAAGGTCTAGCAATTTTGGCATGTCATAAAATGAAAAACAAATAATATATTTTGAAAAATCCTTTTTTATATTTTTTGGATCTATGAAATAATCATCATATTTTTCATATATAATTTCTTGCCATTTGTAATCCTTTGAACTATATTCTTTATATATTTTCAAATTTTTCATCATTTCCTGTTTTGAAAGATTATCAAGAGCATTAAGATAATATGCATCTTTTGCAGTTATTACCATTTCTCTATCCGTTTTTTCGGCTACTTTTTTAAATGTTTCCAGCCTTTCAAAATTTCTTGCTGAAAAATCAGCAATTATAAGATCTTTCGATTTTTCTACAATTGAAATTGCATTTTCATAAACCTGCTTTTCTGACACATTTATATCATTTTCCCTGCCTATTCTGGTTCCCTCTGTTATTAAAATTCTAGCATTTTTTGCATTTTTGAAGAAATTTTCTGTATATTCCCTCCTTTTTCCATGAAAGCGAAGGTCTCCGGTATAAGCAACAGAGAAATCACCTTCTACAACATATGCAGTAGCACCAAGTATCGAATGATCTACAATATATGGTTTAATGTTAAAATGTAAATCATAATTCTCGTATTGATCCAATATGTCACTTTCAATCTTGTTTTCTGGAATTCCCGGGATTGAATTCAAAAATTCTGTTGTTTCATTGTTCAATTTTTCTGTTACAAGCATTTTTCTTCCAATATATGAAGATCCTTGTGGAACTTTTAAAACGAATCCATCCGCTACCTTTTTTCTCTCTCTTGTAAATGGTATTTCGGTACCAAAGTGGCCTCCAGTGGAAGTATCCCTTATGGATTTTAGAATTACCATTGTCTCAGGTGAACCAACAATAGGAATATCATTTTTCAAAAATGAGATGTTACCAACATGGTCAAGATGTGCATGGCTTACAATGATAGCATCCAAGGGAATTTTCTCATATTTAACAACATCTGAAATTAAATCAAAGGTCAAGAGATCTTCTCTATATATATTTAATCTGGGGATAAGACCAAGTTGCCAGAGATCATAAATACCTCTTGACGGTCTTTCAGTCAGAAACTCCTCATAATATCTTCCATACATTGAAAAATTCATGCCAAAGTCTAGAAAAATACCATGCCCTTTTTCTTCTAAATGTATTTTGTTTCCTCCAATTGTTCTATACCCATCATAAATAGTAATTTTCATTGATGATTATATTTTAAATCTAGTAAATATCTTTTTTGGAATTGTTTTTATATTGCTTATTACTTTTAAGATTATGGACTGTAGAATGTTTGCATTTTCAGGAAATGTAATGGATGCTATAAATATACAAAAATCGCTTGCAGAAGCAGCCAAAAATGATATTTTTAATGGAAATAAGAGCCATGGTGATGGATGGGGATCTGCCATAATTTCAAATGACCAGGAACTTTTGATAAGAAGAAAGATACCAATATTTGAGGATTCATTTATGGATATAATTAAGAATTTGGCTGGTAAAATTGTTTTAATTTCACATGCGAGACTTGCATCAGAAACTGAGCAGAAGCGGGGATGGATGGATTCTCATCCATTTAGAATATTTAAGGAAAATGAGACGTTTTACATAGAACATAATGGATATGTCGATAAATATTTCTTAAATAGAAAGTTTGGAATTGAAATAAAAAATTTTACTGATACTGAGGCATTTGCTTTTTTATTACAGAAATTAAACGGTGATTTTATTGAGAATATAAAAACTGTTATAGACGTTTTACATGAAGGTACATTGGCAGGAACATTAAATTTTATCTGTGCTGGCTACGATTACAAAAATAAAAGAAAAATATGCTATTATTCTGATTTTAATAGTAAAAAAGAAAATTATCTTAGGCTTTTTGAATTTAAGAAAGATGATTCTTTTTCTGTTATGTCATCAACTGTTGCTTACTATTTGAACATAATTGATGAAAATATGAATTACAGAAGTAATAATGTTAAAATGGTTGAAAAGGAAAAGCTTTTTGTTTATGAAGAGGGATGAGAAATAATGGAATTTAAGGGTATAATAACACCAATGATTACGCCCGTTAAAAATAAAAAAATTGATTTTCAGGCCATTAGTGAGTTGATTGAATATCTTTTAAGGATTGGTGTTGAAGGAATATTCCCCGGTTCATCAACAGGAGCATTTACACTTTTTTCATTAAAAGAACATAGAGAAATCATAGAATTTTCCAGGGAAAAATTTCAAGGGAAGGGTTTATTTATTCCAGGAATTAGCAGAAATAATCTTGAAGAAACAATTTTAATGGGTAAATCTGCAATAGACATGGGCGCAGATGGTGTTGTAATTATTACTCCATTTTATCTCAAATTCGGCCAGGATGCAATTTACAGATATTATGCAAAAATTGCAGATGAACTTGATATTCCTATTTTTGTTTACAACAATCCAGATCTTTCTTGCAATAGCATAGAACCTGAAACACTTGAAAAACTTTTCCAAAATTATTCAAATATAATTGGCATAAAAGATAGTTCAGGAGACATGCGTAAATTCAACACTTTTATTGCACATTTACCTTCAAACAGGTACATATTCCAGGGTAGAGATGATCTTCTATACGAATCACTTATTTTAGGTGCATCTGGTGGTGTTTGTGGTACTTCAAATTTTTCCACACTCGTTCATGAACTTTACAAGAAAAAGGATTTGAATATACAAAAGAAAATTGTTTTGATCATGGAAACATTGAGGAAATTCCAGAATCATGTTTCATACAATTATATATTCAGAAAAAAAATTCTTAATGAAGAATTTCCTAAAGACTATACAATGGAACCCTTTTCAGATCTTAATAGCGATCAGGAGAGAATATTAGATATATTAATATCTGATCTAAAAGAATATGAACTAAAAGGTACTTATGGCTTTAAATGAAAATCGGTTTCATAGTTAATCCAATAGCCGGAATGGGTGGCAGTGTTGGTCTCAAAGGTACAGATAATCTTTATGATGAAGCATTAAGGTTAGGTGCAAAACCTGTTGCACCTGAAAAGGCCAGGCAATTTCTCATATACGCAATGGAATATGTCCTTGAACATGAAATTATTTCCTGTGGCGGAGAAATGGGGGAAATTATACTTAAATCGCTAAACTTAAAAAATTATGAAATAGTTTATTACCCCGGTGGAAAAACAACAAGGGAAGATACCATTGAATGTGCAAAAATTCTCTCCAATTCTTCCATCATTGTGTTTGTAGGTGGTGACGGTACTGCAAGGGACATTGTAAAAGCAATTGATGAGAAAGTTCCAATACTTGGCATACCGAGTGGTGTAAAAATGTATTCCGCTGTTTTTGCATCATCTGTACATGCAGGCTCAGAAACACTAAGGTTTTTCCTAGAAGGAAAAGCACAGTTAATGGAAAGGGAATTGATGGATATCAATGAAGAAATGTACAGGAAAAACAGTTTGGATATAAAATTATACGGTTATGCAAAGGTACCTTATGTGCCAGATTATGTACAAAATAGTAAAGCAGAAATTTATTCAACTGAAGAAGAAGAGGATAAGCAGGGTATAGCAGAATTTTTCATAGATACTATGGATATGGATGCTCTTTATTTACTCGGTCCTGGTACAACGGTTAAAAAAATTACTGAATTACTCAATCTCAATGGTACATTGCTGGGTTTTGATGCTTTGTACAAGGGCAAAATCATTGCAAATGATCTGAATGAGAAATTAATTCTTGAACTTCTTGATAAATTTAATAAAATAACAATAGTTCTAACACCTATTGGCAACCAGGGATTTATCCTCGGTAGAGGGAATCTGCAGATAACAGAAAGGGTTCTTGAAAAGATTAGAAAAGAAGATATTATGATTCTTGCAACTCCTTCAAAACTTTCAGGAATAAAAAATCTGATCATTGATATTGGAGACCAAGTACTTGAAAAAAAGTTCACTGGATATTATAAGGTGATTACTGGATACGGTAGAATGAAAATGTATAAAGTGATATCACTTTAAATTTCCTCAGGATGATCTATACCCATGATATCTAGAATATCACCCATAATTATCTTAAATGTATGAACTAGTGCAAGTCTATTTTCCATTAATTCTTTTTCTTCTTTCAGAACTGGACATTCGGTATAAAAGATATTGAATGATGATGCTAGATCAAAAGCGTATTTTGCAATTCTATATGGCTTCAATTGTTCCGCTGAATATTCAATTATCTCAGGATAATTTAAGAAATGCTTTATTAAAGATAATTCAGATTTTTCTTTGATTAGGGATGATTTATACATTCCTGACCAGGACTGCTTTTTAAGAATGCTAGATGCTCTTGCATAAGCGTATTGAAGAAAAGGTGAAGAATCGCCTTCAAAGTTTAATGCATCACTCCATTTAAAAACAAGTTGCTTTTCGCTCTGTATTTTTAAAATATTGTACCTAACGGCTCCATATCCAATTTTTTTGGATAGTTCTTCCAGAGATTCACCAACAATGTTTTCCCTTCTTTTTAATATTTCTTCTCTGGCTTTTTCCTTCGATTCATCCAATAAGTCATCAAGGTAAACAACCCTTCCTTTTCTAGTACTCATTCTGCCTTCTGGAAGGCTTACAAAGGAATAAAAAACATTTTTAATTTTTATATCATTTTTCAACTTTTTTAAAACATTTTCAAGCAGTTCTGCATGGGGCTTGTGATCCTCTCCAAGTACATTTATTATCATATCACCTTTTTCTGATTTCCACAAATGGTATGCAATATCCCTTGTAAAATAAAGTGATGTTCCATCCTTCCTGATGAGAAAAACTTTTTCCTTTTTATCGTCCTTTTCTATTTCAATATAATATGCTCCATTTTCCTCTTTCAATTCTTTTTTAAGCATTTCAATAACATTTTTAACATTTCCATTTAAAATTAGATCAGTTTCCCAGTAAAATAGATCAAATTCCACTTTTAATAATTTTAATGTTTCTCTTATACCATCAAGAACCTGGCTAAGTATTTCTCTATTTTTTATTATTCTTTCTTTATCACCAGTTTCTACCTGCATCATAATTTGTTCAATTTTTTTTGCAACTTCTGGATCTTTTTCAAGTAGTTCATTTGCTTTCTGGTAGAATGATACAAGCGCATGGTCTGGCTTTTTCTTATCCATATCCATTTTTAGATTCTCAACACCATAAACAAGAATTGCACTTTGTCTACCAGCATCATTAACAAAGTATTGCGTTTCAACATCATATCCATATTTTTTCAGAAGCCTTCTCAATGTATCACCTATAATGGGATTTCTTCCTCTGCCAACATGAAGCGGTCCTGTTGGGTTCGCACTAGTGTGTTCAAGAACAATCTTTTTATTTTTGTACGGGAATGTTAAAGATTCCACTCCATTTTTCCATATGTCCCTTATAAAATCGTCTGAAAGTGGCAAAAAATCAATATAAAAATTTAAGTATGGTCCTGATAATTTCATAGCTTTAACATATGGAAGTTTTAAAGATTCCATTAATATTTTACCAACTTCTTCAGGTGATTTTTTAAGAGATTTTAAAAGATCAAACATTGGAAAGGCTAAATCACCCATGTTCTCTGGAGGTATTTCGAGTTCAACTTTTTGAACAATCTGAAATTTATCTTTGATGGACAGTTCCAGTGCGTTTGAAATGCCTTTTTTTAGTCTTTGAAATTCAAACATATGGTAGGTTTAAGTACTTACTTATTAAAAACAATTTTGCTTAAGAATTTGGATATTCAGGATCATTTATATCAATTTTTTTTGCCACAAGGATTTGTGACATGCCTCTACCTGCATAAAAATAATTTACTCCTGTAACTTTTACATAATCACCTGAATTTAATGGATCAGAACAGATAACGTATGCTTTAAGGCCGAGATGCCTTATAGCACCCATGTTATTCTTGTAAACCTTTTCAATTTTGAAAACTTTTCCAACTGTATCTTTTCTTACTTTATTCATTATGATTATCGCAATAAAAAGAATGACTATAGACAAAATAAAAATTAACCAGAAAAATATATTGTTTACTAATTTCATTACAAGTAGGGGATACTTAACCATGTAAATTGAAAAAAATATGTACCATGAGATAAGTAATAAAAATCCAATGATTAAAATAACTTTCCCTAGGGATCCTTTCTGCATATTACTTTGATAATGATTCTATTATTTAAACATTATCTGAATAAATTTTTAAACCCAATCTTTATAATTATTTTAATGAGATGTGCATTTGAAGATGAAAATGGCATTTGCCATGGTCTTTATAGGGGTTTCAAATGCATAGGTGAAAAATGCAAATTTTACGGTAAATTTCCTGTGCCTGAAGGACTATGTGCATATTACAGGGATGGATATTGCAAAAAACTTGGCACATTTAATTGCGATGGTAAGAACTTAAAATGCAAATATTATAGAACATATCTGGAAGAAGAGGAAATAATCTACCTTTGAATCATTCAGTAACTAGTTTTTTCTTCTGGCTCCTATACAGTTCGAGTATTTCCTTTGCAGTTGTTGCTTCATCTGGCTTTTTATCTGTTCTTATTTTCCCAGTGAATCTTGGGAACCTGATAGAAATTCCAGATCCTTTTTCAACAGTATCCATACAACATGTATGTGAAGGACTAAGTGTTAATTCTGCTCCTATGATTTCAAGAACAATGTATGGCTCAAACCAGTAATCTGCTTCAATGTTTGAACTTACTCTTGGATGCTTGTGCGGAATTAAATATTCCTGGAGAATCTTTGGGAACTGGTTAAGCTGATCCTCTGTAAAACCTGTGCCAAGCTTGCATACGGTCTCAAACACATCTTTTTCATCATCGTACGCTGCCATTAAAAGTGCTCCATATGTACCTGTTCTCGAACCGTGACCTGCAAACGCACCAACAATAACAAGATCTAGCGTATCTGAAAGCTCAGCCTGATAATCTCTCTTAAATTTTATCCATAGGAATTCCCTAGCACCAGCCCTATAAATGGAATCTTCACCTATACTCTTAGCTACAAGTCCTTCGCATCCACTTTCAATTGCTTTTTCGAAGAATATTTTTATTTCATCCTTGTTATCCGAAATTATCCTTGTTGCAAGCTTTACCCTTTCAGTTTCATGAACTATGGATTCGAGAATTTTTCTTCTTTCAGGATAAGGTCGATCAGTAAGATCATCTCCATTCAAATAGATTATATCAAAAAGAAATAGCACAACAGGTATTTCCTCTATGGCCTTTTCCACGTCATATTTTCTTCCTCTCCTGTGTGAAACTGCCTGAAATGGTAGTAGTTCACCAGTTTCAACATTTACTGGAACACCTTCACCATCCAATATTACTTCATTATTTCCGATTGCATCAGCTAGAGACCGAATGATGTCCGGAAACTGATTTGTCAGATTTTCAAGTCTCCTGGAAAAAATGAACTTTTTATCTTTTGTTATATGACTTTGAATCCTTAAACCGTCATATTTGTATTCAAATGCGCATTTTCCACCCATTTTTTCAAGTATTTCATCAAGTGTAGGAAGGCGCTCAGCAAGCATTGATCTGACAGGTATGCCTGGGGTGACCCTTATGTTTTTTATGCTTTCAATACCATCCGATGCAAGCTTTTTTGCAATGTATCCTAAATCAGGGTGAATATTATATGCCCTTTCTACGTAAATTCTATTCTCCTTGCTTTCACTGAATGCAATAGCCATTGCATCTAAAATGGTTGCATCAGCAATCCCAAGCCTTAACTTTCCTGAAACTGTTCTAACAATGTACCTAGCTTCAACAGGATTCGCCTTGTTAAGCAACTCCTCAAGAAAAATTATTTTCTTTTCCTGGCTTTTTTCTCCAGTTGATTCAGCAATTTTAACAAAATTTTCGTATACTTTTTCAATAGTTAATGACTCTTCCTGCTCAAGTGTAAAAAGAGTTTTTTGTTTTTTCTTACCTGCAAATTCTTCCGCAGCCATTCCAAGATCCCCTGTTTTTATGTAAATTTCTTCAACCTTGTTCTGCGTGACACCATAAGCCTGGGATATTGCCTTTATCGCCAACTTATCAGCCATGCCCAGCTCAATACCAATGAAATCTGGGTATATTTTACCTTGTGTTAAATACACTACCTTATCAAGAACATTTTTTTCAGTTTTTTTAAGTAAATCAACAAGATAATCAGTCATTTCAAGCCTTTTTGAAGTATTTTCTATCATCTGATAAATGTCTGTAAGTATTTTATATTCCATGAGAAAAAGTAAAAATTACTAATGAATAAATTTTTTTAATTATTTTTTAACTTTATCGTATAATCCAGACCATATTGCTGCTGAAATTGCCATTATGATGCCATATATCAATGGAAATATTATCAATATAATAAATGCAGGAAAACCAACTATGTTTCCTAAGATATTTGAAAGTTTCAGAACATAATTAATAGGGTAGATGACATATATGCTTAATGGTGCAATTATTCCTATAAGGAAACCTGCTATGAATGAATTTTTTGGTTTTAAGAGAAGTAAAGGTATTGCAGCAAAAATGGCAGACCATGCAAATGGTAACATAAAAATGAAAATGTATGCAAGGATTATTGATAACGCTATGTAGATTATTTTATTCATATGTCCAGTTCACCTCTGAAGTCCACTTATTCATATTGTAATATTTATGATCAAGCCAGTATGGAAGCTGGTTTGAGAAATAATAGCTTAAGACATTTTCACTTGGTCCTCCCGGAAAAACACCCAAGAATGTGCCATTACCAGGAATTGCAATTTCCCTTAAAGAAGAACTAACTGTAACATTTGGTTCTGGAATCTGTATGTTAAATGGCACAGCACCAACACTTACTGTGTGATCATCCCCATAAAATGGAATAGGCCCTATTGATAATGCTGGGATGCCAAGAATACTAGAAATCTCCACCCTGTGCACCCTCCCCCAGAACCAGGATGAAACATTGCTACCTAGCTTTGAATATAAAAAACCTATTGCATCAGAAAATGATTCCCTTGCAAGTTTTGTAAAATTGCCATTGACCCAGGGAGATGATTGATTATGTTGCAAAATATAAATAATTGTGCTTTCAAATGGTTCTTGAATTCCTCCTAAACCATAAAAATTCAGAATTCTGTTAATGCTGAGGTTATATATTTCTGATAGGGTATACCAATAAATTGTCATACCAATGCTGCTTATATAGGCTGTGGCATTCCAACCCTGTAAATAATTAAACGCAGTTTTTTCCGTTTCATTCATATACATTCCTTTTATTGCATTAATAATGTACGGTTTAAGCATTGATGCCCAGTAATCCGATAAGTTTGATTGAAGTTGAATCATATTTTCAATGCTCATACCTGGATGATCCTTTAAAAAAGCATTTATAGATTCTGCTCTGCCACCTGATGCCCAGAAACCTCCTATAAAAGGAAATGGATAATTTTTACCTACTGTTGGCTGGTTAGGAGCAAACATATATCCCCTCTCAGGATTTTTATCTTGTGGTAAATATTTATATGGGACATATCCTGAATACTGGTATTCTAACATAGAACCATTAAGCAATGATCTAGATCCTATCACCTGTACATGCTGTCCATCAGGAAGAGTTTCATTTATCAGTGGATAGAGACCTGCTGTTATATACCCTGCAGAATGCAGCGAAACAAGGGCAAAATTCTGAGGTGGATAGGACCAATATTTTAATGCATCAAGCATATCTGAATAATTTTGTGATTGATCTAGTTTTAATTCAGCTATTAAAATATAGCCTGGTTTTGACGCTACCCAGTTAAGGCTAATGCCATAATTTTCATACTTTGCAATCAGAGGACCATTGTTCGTATAATAAATCGAATATGTCTTTCCTAAAAGGGTATAATTGAGAATTGTCATTCTATGCCATGATCCATCAAAAAGATATTTATTTCCGTTCAAAATTTCAAGATATTCATTTGCTGAATTACCTTCAGGCGTAGTTAATCCCCATGCCGTTCTATTTGTATGCCCGATCAGTATACCAGGTATTCCAGCAAGAGCCCAACCAGTAACATTGAAATCAGGATCGCTTAACTGCATTGGTATCCACACTGATGGTGCAAATAAATTCAAGTGCGGATCATTCGCAAGCATTGGATATCCTGATGATGAATAATTGGAAGTAACAATCCAGCTATTGCTTCCTATACTATTTTCGAGAAATCTTGGTTCAGGAAGTATTAATGGGTCTGAAATATTGTTAATTGCATATTTTATAAGAGGAGTCAAATTTTTCAGAAGTGTAGTATTAATTCCTGTTGCCCATTGATCATACCAATTCAATGACCATAGATATTGCTGAGAAATACCCTGATCTGTTAAGTTATATCCATTTACCGTACCATCACCTGGAACCATTGTTATGTTTTCAGTAAAATATGGATAGTATGGCCAGATTAATGTTGTATTTTCATAACCAAATGTGTTAAAGAAAAGAGCGGATTCAAGAGGTTCATATGCTCCAGTTGTAAGCATCCATGTCATATATTCCTCCCAAACAAGTGTGTAAAATGGTGACCAATAAAATGGTTGAACACCAAGGAGCTTGAAGTTTAAAGGAACTTTGGATGCATTAATAAAATCATTAACACCCTGGCTGAAAGCAACTACATCATTGTAATAATCAGGATAATTTTTTTCATAACTATTCATTAGCATTGTCGCCTGCTCTGGCAGACCTATCAATCTTATTGCTTGGTCTGAGGGTATTCCACTTTGACCTATCCATGAACTCAAATTTCCAGATGCAGCCATTGCTTGTACTTCCATCTGGAAAAGCCTATTGCTAGCCATAAAATATCCTTGAGCTAAGAATAAATCATGATCATTTTTTGCATAAATATGAGCGAGACCTGAATTATCCATTACAACCTCAACACTTGCATACAAACCTGGTACATTAAAATTCCCAGACGTATAGTTTGCATAGTTAATTGTTTGATATGCTCCATTTGCGGGATTAAGAATATTAAAGTTCATTGAAACATAAGAAAATATTAAAAGTAATACTAAAAGTATAGCCACCCATCTCCATTTCATAAAAATAATATGAAAAATTCATATTTAAACGTTTTCTCATCAAATGCTGTGTTGAGTAATTCTGACAAATAAGCGACATTTTTATGACATATTTAAATAGGCTATTTGTATTGTGGTATTTATGCCAAAGAACACACTACAAATAGCCCATGCTAGTAATGATATGAAGGTTAATAAACGTAACTGGTCCTCATATAATGAAGAGTTGGTAGTAAGAGGGGAACTATATTTTGATTTTGATTTCAGATCAAGATGGGATGATGAATTGAAACAAATGAATAATGGTAAGGTAGGTGCACCTTATAAATTCCCAGAATCTTTCATTAAACTAATGGCAATCTTACATCAATACATTGATTACAGAGGTTTAGAGGGGATAGCAAGGAAACTTGCTGATTATGAATTAATTCCATATTTTTCAGATTACACGACTTTATGGAGGAGGATACATGATTTTAAGCCTGAACTGGATAAGCCAGAATATAAAGAGATAGAAATAGCATCAGACGGTACTGGATTGAAAACGACAAATGCTGGAACATATAGGCTTGACAAATATAGAACTAGGAAGAAAAACAAATACATTGTTGTTGTAATAACTTCAGATGTAAGGACAAAAAAATTGTTAAAAATGGATGTTTATATTCAGGGAGAAAACACTGAAACAAAAGTTGTTGAAAATCATATAATGGACCTAAAAAAGGAAGGATATAATATAAGTAAATTCTATGGAGATGGAGCATACGATAATTACAATATGTTCAATATACTTGGAAAAATAGGGGCAGATAAAGCAATAAAGATAAGAAAAAATGCGTCAATGGGTCATTATAATCACAAAGGAAAAGAACGTCGTAGGGCGGTAAAAGAGTATAATAACCTCGGATATAGAGAATGGTCAAAGAAGAATGAATATGGCAAAAGGTGGAATGCAACGGAAGGCATAAATTCATCAGTGAAAAGAAAATTTGGAGAGAATTTGGTATCCAAATTGCCAGAAAATCTTGTAATTGAAGGATACCAAAGATTCTGGGCATATGATACATTAAAAAATTATGGTGAGATGAACGTATATGGAGAAATGAAATACCCATAAAATGTGAGAAAAATCTAAAAATGAGAAAAATAAAGGCATTTATGGATAAAAATAATTACTCAACGCAGCATTTTTACAAAAAAATTTTAAATATTGTTATGCATGACATTTTATGAAGGCCTATATTTCAGTTGATATGGAAGGCATGCCCGGTATTTATCATGTTGCACAGACTGCACCAAAAGCATTCCTTCACAATGAGGGAAGAGAGATTGCAACAAGAATTACACTCCTTGTTTCTGAGAGTTTGCATAATAATGGTGTAGATTCGATTACAGTTGCTGATTCCCACTGGTATATGGGAAGCATATTCTACGATAAATTGCCCGATTATGTAAGATTGATCAGAGGATCTCTAAGACCTGTTTCTATGGTATATGGAATTGAAGAGGGTTTCGATTTTGCAGTTTTTCTTGGTTACCATTCACCCGCAGGTACTATGCATTCAATTCTTGACCATACTTACAGTAGCCTTTCATTCAGTCAGATAAAATTGAATGGAAGGAAGGCAAGTGAATTCTACATAAATGCACTTTATGCCTCTGAAAGAAATGTTCCAATTGCACTTGTTTTAGGTGATGATAAGCTCAAAAATGATGTTGTTGAGGTATCTCCTTCCACGGAGTATGTGATTACAAAAGAATCGATATCAAGATTATCAGCATTAATGATACCCATAGGTGTTGTGGAAAAGGAGCTATTAAATTCTCTTAAAAGAGCAATTGAAAAACTAAGAGAAAGAAAAATAAGACCAATAAAAGTGCCTCAAGAAAAGATATTCGAGTTTGTAATGAAGAAAACTGAGTTTGCAGATGCAGGTGAGCTTATCCCAGGCATAGAAAGGATTGATTCATATACCCTAAGGTACATTTGCAATAGTATGGAAGAAGGCTACAGGGTAATGGAAATACTTTCAATGTTATCTTCAGATATTGACACATCCATAGAATCATTAAGATGAAATAAAAAATATAATTAAAATTGAAGATGAAGTGCTTAAGCCAATAAATCTATATACACTCTTTTTTCTCATCTTTTCATCTGAACTATTCTGATTATTTTTACCTCCTTACCCTACTGAATAGATGTATTGTTCAATGGTCCATTTCTTTCATTTAAAACTTTGATCAAGCCAGGTTTTGGTAATATAACATTATTATCATAAAGTCTATAAGTTTTTCATTCCTGAACAATATTCTGAAACTTTTCTTAGTACACTTCCCTTCATCCAATAAAATAGTTGTATCTCTCAATATAGTCTTCTTTGTCCTTCTGATTTTCGTATATAAAAATATTTTTTATTGCAATTTTTCACGTTCACAAGACTATTTTTAAAATTATTTATTTCATATTTTTAATTTGCAAAGAATATAATTTTACTATTCCATATTTTGACCAAGAAAAAAGGGATTCCCAGGAATGGAGATTCCCCTTGTAATTATCCAAGCCATATAAAAAGGAACTATAATCAAATGTGCCATTACTTGGATTCCCCACATATATCCCTCATGATACCCCATATTGATTTAGTTCACCAAATATACTCTCTTTAAAAGGTATCCATGGAGGAGGTCCATAGTTATTGATTACAGGGTATATTCTGCTAGATAAAAGAGTGTATTTTGTGCACT
>Ga0080003_1000484_pt1 | contig 26564 bp, 34 predicted proteins | sample JossMetagenome_FD_69206 | JGI IMG/M metagenome (GOLD analysis project Ga0080003, IMG submission 69206) | Hot spring microbial communities from Joseph's Coat, Yellowstone National Park, USA - JC2_E (SPADES assembly) (version 2) | ecosystem: Environmental > Aquatic > Thermal springs > Hot (42-90C)...
AATATGAATATTGTGGTCTAGGAAATTCCTAAATTCCTAAATTCCTAATTTCCTAAATTCCTAAGTTCCTAAATTCCTAAATTCCTAATTTCCTAAATTCCTAAATTAGGAAGTTCCTAAATTAGGAAATTCCTAAATTCCAATTTTGCTCCTTTTTTGCAAAAATTAATTAAATTTCGCACTAAAATTAATAAATTGGAAATTCCTATTTTCCAAAATTCCAAAATTCCAAATAATTGTACATCTTGGAATAATATTCCTAAATTGAGAAATATTGGAAATTGCTAACTTCCAATTAATCTGTCATTTTGCAATAAAAAGTTAAAAAATTGGAAATTCCAAAATTTGGAATAATTTATCATCTCCAAATTTAAATTGGAGAAGTTTATAATATTGGAAAATTGGAAATTTGGAATAATTTGTCATCTGGAGATATTAATAGTTAATAGCTTTTAATTTGAAAATTAATAACTTTCCAGAACCAAAACTCCAATTAAAAGCTGCAAAGTTACTAAACATATTTGAGAGTTCTTTAAATTAGAGAGTTATAAGTTATTAAATTTTATAGCTTTCGGGAACCAAAACTACAGTTTAAAGTTATATAGTTACTAAACATATTTGGAAGTTATTATATTTCTCCAGTTAGGATTTTTTGCGTTTGGAGCTGGAGAAATTGGAAGTTTAGAAAGAAAGATTTAAATAGCAGGAGAAAGCATTTTTTATATGTAGTGAGGAGTATCTTTCTCCTTTTTATTATTTTTTTATTTTTATTATTACCATTATAGAAAAAATATATTAATATATTATTATAGTTTGTTAATTTATAAGTTTGTAAATTATGCAGCTATGTAATTTGCATATTATATAATTTGTTAATTATCATATTGCATAACTATGTAGTTAGTAAATTATTATATTATAAGTTATAAGTTAATAGTTATAGTCAGATCCAAAATAGGTTATTTTACGCAATTTTACCGTTCGTAAACAATTTTTCTCTTCTAGAACGAGATAAATTGGAGGAATAAAAATAAGTTGTTTTTATGAACCATAATTTGCATATTTTAAAAATTTCAAGTTATGTAATTACAATTTTCAGTTTTATTTAGCAGGAGCTAAAGAAATTGGAGTAAAAGGATCAGAAATAAAAGTCACAAAACTACAAAGATAAAAAGACAAAGAAAACTTTAAATATAGGTTTTGACATACATTAATTTGAGAAAGAAAGAAAGCCCGCACTCTGGCTCGTTTTTCTCCTTTTCCAAATAAAAATACAAAGCTTAGCCAATTTGGAATTATCTCGTTTTTCTCATAAAAATGTAAAAAACAATAATTGCGAAAAAAATGTAATTTTTGAGAAATTTGAAATTTGTAAATTTTTCCAAAAAAACGAAATAATTCATATTTGTGAAAAAAATGAAAAAATGAAGAAAATTGGAATTTTCAGATTTTCTATGCAGGTTTGAGAGAAATTGGAAATGATGTCGAAAGTTTGAGATTTTTAAAAGTATAAAGATAAAAAGCTAAAGAAAACTTTATAAAGGAGGAGATGTACAAAGTATAATTGGGGAAAAATATGATAACACAAAGTTTAAAAATTTCACAAGAACAAGCTAAGTCAATAAAACAATTAGCCCAGTTTTTTGGTAATTGGGCCGAATTTGAATATGCAGGTATAATATTTGAGTTTTGGATAATGAAGATGCCGATAAACAATGATAATGAAAAAATTGGTGAAGAAAATGTTTATGGGATAATTTGTAAGAGTTCTTGTAACAATTCGTTATGGTTTGAAATACAACATCAGAGTTACTTTGATTAAACTATTTTTTTTATTTTTTCTTATTTTTCTCCATACTATTTCTTATTTTACAATTTAGCCAAGATTATCGGTATTTTTTTTCAGTTTTATGATAAAAATACAAAGCAGGTTAAAATTGTAAGATATTGTTAGTAACATTAAAGAAAATGAAAGATAGAGATGTAAAAAGCTAAAGAAAAATTTATATATGTGTTTTGACATAATGTATATTGGGGAAAACAAAATGAACGTGCAAAACAAACAAGAAAAAGAATTAAATGAAAAGGTAAATCAAATATTGGAAAAGGTAAAGGAGGAGGGTGAAATTTTTTTAGTTACCCTTACTCCTGAGCAGTTGAGAAGTACTGGATTTGAAGAAGATGAGGACTTCTGGAATTTCGAATATGTATTCATATATGTTCAATATGACGGAGTATACAAGATAAAGTACGAATTTAACGGTGACCCGTCAAATGTACTGTATGAAACTATAGACGATATAGGAAGTTTCAAAGATTTTGTAGAAGTTTTGAAGAAATATCTTAGTTTCAGAAAATATTGATTTTTTTATTTTCTCCAATTTTTTTTAGCTTATTTTTTTCTTTTTGAGTTTCTATTTCCCCAATTTCATTTTCCAAATTAGCCTAAACTCTGGAAAATTTTTCTCAGTTTCCAAATACTAATTGTAAATGTATAAAAATTGTAGACACAAAGATAAAGATGTCTTTAAATTTGTCGTAAGATATATTTTGTTTTTAGTGATTTTAGATGGTCTTAACTAAAAAGATAGAAAAAGTTGAGACATATTTTTGTGAAAAATGTGGTAAAAAATTATTAGAAAAATTGTCAAACAAAAATAATATAATTTATAACGGTTGTGACCATTACATTTGGTATATTCTTCCATATGATTATTATCAACAACAATCGATTGTGGAAGGTAAGAAGTATGTGGAATGGCTGAAGAAAAATAAAGAGTTAATGGTCCAAAGTGGAAAAGAAGTATATTTTCTGATGAAAAAGTAATTATAGTTTTTTAATTTCTAATTTGTAAATTCAGAATTTGCATATTTGCAGTTGTTAATTTCCTAATTTTGGAAAAATTGTATAGAGTTTTTCTCAGTTTACAATTCGAAATACAAAGCAGGTCAAAATTGTTCATTAACGTTAATGACGTTAAAAATAACGAAAGATAAAAAGGTGAAAAGATAGAGATAAATTTATAAAGGGGCAATTACATATGTTATATTGGGGATAAAAAAATGAAAACAATAAATGTGAATGGGACAAAATATTACATACAAACAAAAGATGATTTAATAAGTTTAGTTCATCAGTTGGTAAAACAAGGCTATTCGGTACAACAGATTGCAAAATTATTAGATGTAACCGAAAGAACCGTAAGAAAATATTTAAATGACTGCTGGTAAGTTAGTTATTTTTTTATTTTCCAAATTTCAAGTTATCAATTTTTTATTTTCTAGTTCTACTTTTTCTCATTTTTCAATTTACTATTTAGCCAAGATTATGGAGAATTTTTTTCAAGTTTGAGATAAAATTACAAAGCAGTTAGAAAATACAAGATAACGACAGTAATGTTAAAGAAAACGAGAGATAGAGATGTAAAAAGACAAAGAAAAATTTAAATATGAGAGAAGGGATAATATAAATTGAGGAGAAATGATAGAAAGGGTAAGAACAAAAGATTCAGTTATATATAAATGTGTAGGTTGTAATAAAGTTCTAGGAGAATTAACTGACGTTGGAGAGGTAATTGTAAAGCCAAGTTGTGAACATTACAGATGGATAGAAAGTTCAAGCGAATGTTATTATTATATGCTTCCTGGATGTGGAAGAAGTTATATAAGATGGTTAAAGGAGAATTATGTTTTAAAGCTGGAGTCTCCAGGAACTGTTTTTCTTTTAATTCCAAGACAAAGTTAATTTTTTTATTTCAAGTTTTCAATTTCTAGTTCTTAATTTTTAATTTATAAATTAGCTAAGATTATGGACAATTTTTCTCCTTCTCCAAATAAAAATACAAAGATGATAAAAACTAATTTACAATATGAGTAATATTGCATATTGGACGTTTGAAAACTGTAAAACTGCAGTTTTTTGGGTCTTTTTGATAATTTTCTTCTAGATACAAGGAGGAGAGAAAGTGGAGATGAAGAGATAAAGAGAGTTTTATATTTGTCATAAAGAATATGTAATTTTAGGGGGATAAAAAGATGGGAAATTTAAGAGTTCAAGTTCAATATAAAGATGGAAAATACCCTTACTTTTTCGATAAGGAACTAAATATAACTGGAATAGGTTCTAGAAATAAAGGTAGAGCTATTTATACGAGTGGAAAATTGGTTAAAGAAGAAAATGGAAAAAGTTATATGGATTTTGAACAGATTAGTCCAATAACAGTAAAATTACAAAATGCTAAAATAACGGTTACACAGTCAGGAACTTTAGTAATAAAACCAGAAGAAAGTTCAACACTTTATGTTGTAGAAATTCCAGGCGGATATAGGGGAAGTCCTACTACTGAAATTCTATATGGAGATTGCCAAAAGACTAGTATATTAATGTCTCCTGCTGGAAGTTTAGGCGTTATAGAACATCTTTGGTGTAATGGAAATGCAGAATTTTTGTACAGTATTTCTGGTAGAACTAGAACTGCTGGATTTGAAAATTTAATTGAATTATTTGGAGAAAATTTGAATGGAAGAATAATGATAAAAGATGGAAATGTTAAAGTAATTTATGATGAGGAATTAGATAAATTACTAAACGATTCTTAGGAGGGGAAGAAAATGACATTAACAAAAGAACAAAAAGAAATTTTGGAAAGAATGTATAATAGGATAGATTATATTATTCAAAAGTATAAAGAGTATTTAGATGCTTTATCTGAATTTGATAAAAATGGAGTATTGAAAATTCATGGGAAAGTTCTTTATGTAAGAAAATTCGATAAAAAGGTGAATAAATAATGAATGTAAAATTAGAAAATTACGGGAATATGATAATATATAAATGTCCAAGATGTTATAGAGAATTAATAATTAAAGAGAATGGATATTTTGCATTTACTAATAATTGTGAGCATTATAAAGTTTATATATTACGTTCTAACGATATTATTCCATGCCAAAAAGATAAAAAAGAAGCCGAATTTATAGATGATAATGGATGGATGTATGTAATTTGTAAAAAGTAATCATGGTGAGATAATGTTTCTAGATAATGAGGATGATTTACTTGGAAATGTTACAATAGAAAAACATAATGATTATTTTGAAATTGTCTTTACGAAAAGTTACAGATGTACAATTTCAAATTATAAGGAAGGATATTGTTTAGTAGAACATATAAATAACGGCTGGCTTTCTGATGTTTATTTTATATCTTATGAAAAACTTGGAGCCAAAAATCTTGGTGAATTATTTTGTTTGTTAATGAAAAAACCAAGAGAAATTGTAAAATTGCTTACAGAGAATGATATACCAATAGACAAACTTATTGTGAAATATTTTGATAACTAGTATTGATTATTTTTTTAATTGTCATTTTTTAACTTTAATTTATGGAATGTGAAATATGGAAATATTTTCTTCATGGAAAGACACATGACCTTTATGGACTAATAATTCTCTTTATTCTATCTTTTATTCTTTATTTTACAGTTCAAACTGAAATTCAAAAGATAATTACAATCTTTCAGCTTATAATTATAACTGGAATTTTTGTTGATTTATGGTCTCATTGCTTCCATCATTAAAAAATGAAAAAAATAGATTAGCTTAAAATATCTTTTTTAATCTATCTACAATTTTTTCTATATCTTTTACGAGCGATTTTACAGTACTTACATCACTTTCTGGAAGTTCTAATATTAGTCTTTGTGTAACAATTTGTCCTAAATTATCTATCAGAAATTGATAGCTTTGAACAATATATGGGTCTGGAGGATAATTCACATAAATTCCAGTCTGATATTCATATTCCACAATCTCCGTAAAATCATAAACTACAGTAAATAGATTCTGATTTAATGGAGTTACTTCCAATAATTGTCCAGATAAACTTTGTAAATTATTAAATCCGTACTCTGGAGCTATAATTACAGAGTTTGGTGGAATTTGGAAGACAAAAGCTATAGTTCTATTGCTCAATTTATTCCTTACAATTGCTAAAGAATAAAGTGGAATATTATTCAAATTAGTTATGAAGTTTGACAAATCATTAGCAAAGTAAACCTCAGCAAATGCATTACCAAATAGATATTGTGGAATTGTATAAGTCTGTCCATTTAATGTTATTTCTGCTCCTCTGAGGAGAGATACAAGTATTGAAGAATTTGTTTTGTTTTGCATTATCCAATCTACTCTTCCTTGTGATTGATTGTATGTATAATATAGAGTCAATTTTTCATTTTGCCATAGTAAATTGGCATTTTGTGGTATAGATGTATCGACTTTGATTTGTTTTATATCTGTATATGTTTTCCTCATTTTTATCAAAATATAATTTTAATTATGACATTAAAAAGTTAATATACTCCTAAATCTTCAGAATTGTATATTCTTATTTTATTTTCTCTTATTTTTTCTGACAAAATTATTAGTCCGTTAGCTATTATTTCATTAATTTTCTCATTTCCATTTACATTTTCTATTTCAAAAATTACTTTAATAATTATTTTATTCCCTTTCTTGGAATAAATTATCATAACTTAAAATAAGAATAAAAATGATTTTAAATATGTCATATTTCTAAACAGAATATGATTAGATATGTATATAGTTTTACGGGAATTGGATAAAGAAAAATTTAGGAAAAATATCATTACATGGTTAGACGGTGATGATGTTATTGAAAGTTGTTTTACTGATTTTAAATATGTTGTTACAGAAACAGTAATCCAAATGATTTCTGAAGTTGTAGAAAAAGATGATTGGAATTTACAATATTTTAACGAAAAGGAATCAGAAAGATTATTTAAGGCATTTATGGAAAATTCTAAAATTACGATTAGATTAATTAAACAGATTGATGAAGTAAATTATGTATTTGATGAAATTATTGTTGAATTTGATTTTTCGGAAATTGAGAAAAAAGAAATTGTGGAAATATATCTAGATAATATACTTAATGAATGTCAATATTTAGAAAGATGTATATTTGATAGTTTAGAAGAATTAAATATAGATTTAATAACAGAACTTCTTAGTGACCAAATTTATCAATTTTTAAGTCCTGAGGAAATAAAGAAGAAATTTAAAGATAAAATAGAGAAAATTGTAAATAATAAATAATTTGTATTTTTAAAAATTTCTAAATCGAAATTCAAAGATATTTTTATATTTGTCATAAAGGATAAATTGATTCGGGGAAACAAAAAAATGTCAGGTCAAGTTGAAAAAATAGTTTTAAATAAATTAGATAAATTTGAACTAAGTGAAAATATTGAAGAAAGTTTAAGAGAGGATAACATATCGGAAAGTTGTTATACGAATTTCAAAGATGCTTTAGCCGATACAATAATTCAAAATGTTTCTGAAATGACAAAAAAAGATTTTTGGAAATTGAAATATTCTGTGAAAAATATTGAAGAAAAGATATTTGATGCATTTATGAAAAATTCAGAATTCAAGATTTCGATAAAAGAAAAAGATAATAAATTAAATGAAATTGTTGTTAAATTAGATTTCGCAGAAAATGAGAAAAAGCGAATTGCAGAAACATATATAGATACATTGTTAGAAGGTTATTATTACTTAGATATATGTCTTTTTATTGAGATAGAAGAAGAAGTAAATGTAGATACAATTTCTAAGATCTTAAGTAATGAGGTTTATGGTCTGTTAAGTCCTGAAGAAATAAAGAATGAATTTAAAGATAAAATAGAGGAAGCTATTAAGATTGTTTTTGACTATGATACTGATTATGATGGTGATGATGAAGAAGAATGATGTGAAAATATGAATTTCTATATCTCAAGTTCTAATTCATCTTTTTCTTTCTTTATCTTTTTCTTTTCCTTTAAAATTTCATTTACAATTTTGTAATTTCTAATTAATTCAATTGTAAGGCTGTCAAGACCTATCTTTCTTAATTTGTTAGCATATCTTGTGTATTTATTGTCAATTTGCCATTTATTGTATACTAGAATATAAGCGTTCATAACTTCTAGAATTTTTCTGTTAGTCAAATCATATTCAAATGGAAAATGAATCTTGTCTAAAAATTCAAAAAGTTGTTCTTTTTCTTCTTCCGTAATTTTATACCTTTCTCTACTTGTTTTTTGATTTCCTACATATTTTCTTGTTCCATCAAACCAAAAAATCTCTCTATATGCCATAGTTTTGGAATATGTAGCTGTGTCCATACTATCCGCAAAATCGAAAGCTTGTAGAAAATATGGTGCAGACATTCCAAGGACATGTAGATAAGGGACTTTCCTTCTTACATAATAAACCCATGGAAATGTATAGATTAAAACTTTTAATTTGCTAGATGCTACAAGTCCTCCTATTGCAAAATAGTAAGTATATTGTTTGTAAAAATCTATAGCTTCATCTACATCTTGAATTGGATAGATATGGATAACTGGAATAATTTTTTCTATCCATTCTATTTTTGTATACAAGTATTCAAAATATTGAAAATTTCGTTTGTCTAGAGGAGAAAACATACTTGCAATATCAAGAGAAAAAAAAGCATATGCATCTAATTTTTTGTATTTTTCTAGAATGTCTTTCACAGAAATATGTAGACCATATAATGCAATTTGGTAACCTCCGCTATCTATCCAAGTCTCATTTTTCCATGTCTTTTTTCTAAATCTTAACTGATTAATTAGAATCGGAAAGTCAGTCTTCAGAATATATGATGTTGTTGAACTTAGACCAAAGACAAGTTTCATTATTGTTCTCCATTAATCACCTTCTTTCTTAAGACGTATATAATTCCTCCAATTAAAGGCAATAGTAATATTCTTAATATTGTATATATTAGATTTCCTTCTATTACGAAATTATAGAATATTGGGTTTTGAAGTCCTAGATAAAAGAATATAAATATCTGTAGTGCTAAACTTATTATTACACTTAAAAATAATAATTTATTATTTGTTAATTTTAAAAATGTTAAACTTACAATTAAGAAATTCCAGAAAATGAACAATATACCAGTAAATCCAAATGAAATTGAAAATCCTAAAAGATTTTCTAAAACGTTAGCGATTGTATCAACAGTAAAGATTAACAATAAAATGTTAGGCGTAAGTTTTGTAAATTTTTCTGGGAGAATTCTATCAAATGTAAAGTTTTGAATTAAACGACTTTGAATTATAGCATTCACAAAAAGATAGCTTAGATACCAGATTGGAAATAAAGCAAACAATATATTCAAATTAGAAAAGCTATCTAATATTGATAATATTGTAACTACTAAATAACTTCCAAAATATCCAATTTTTATTGCTTTATTTACGTTCTTTACTTCTCCAGCTATATAACTAATTGCATTTATGAATAGAAACATAGACAAGTCAAATAGTAAGGCTGAAAGTAAGGTATTCGATATTGTGAAGTTTTGTATCTGGAAATGAAAATTTGAGACTGGGAGAAATATTGATACAAGTATCTGTAGAATAGCTAATCCGTCTACTATATAAGCATAAATTGATTTTCTAATTATACTAATTATAGTTATTATAAATAATAATTCTGAAATTAGAAATTTATCAATTAGTGAAATATTAAAATTCATAAGTACTAAATTTGTTAGGACTGGAGCTGAGAATATATACGTTAGCCATAACGAGATTCCGAAAATTGTGTAGAATTTCGGGGAAAATGTATTTCTAATGTAAGCATAATCCCCACCGTTTAATGGAATTTTCTTGGTTAGAATATAATACATTACTAATAATGGAATTTCAAATATTGCTCCTAATATTACAGCAATTAACAAGTTTACATTTTTCATCATTTGAGAGACAAAAATTGGATAACTTATTCCGCTCAAAATTCCCATGTAAAGAAGATTGATAGAAAAAATATCTAATGAATTGAAATTTTTTATAATTCCTGAACTTTGTCTTTTGAATTCCATATCTCAGTTCAAGTTTTATGACTAATTTAAGCCTTTTCAAAAATTTAAAGAAATACATTAATTATGAATTTTTTATTATAATGATAATGGATATTTAATATTTAAAGTTTATAATTTCATTTAAGAAAGAAATTTTAAAATGTCATTTGTATCTTTTAACAATTCTATTTTTTGTCTGGAATAATTTTTCAGATGATAAAGTGCATGTGGAAATTTCGCATTTCCCATTCTATTCATAAATATCATTATTAAAGAATTTTGTTCATATAACATTCTAAACCAGGAAGGAGTAGGGTCAAATGGTAGATATAATAAAACTTCACTTCCATTTTTATTACTTTCTATAGCTTTTATTATAAATGGTTTTTTAATAGAAAATGGTGGGTTACAATAAGAATGATTTGGCCATAATTTTTCTACTGCATTGAATTTAGTTTTATCTAAACAAACGTCTATAAATTTTAATTCATTTGTAATAATATTATAAACTGCTTCAGGTGTTGGTTTATTGTCATGTATAGCCCTTTTCGGATATTTAAGTGTCATGGTTCTATTACATTTTTATTTTTATGACAAATTAAAACGTTATTTAAAATTTAAAGAAATAAAAATGTCCTAAAACATATATAATATTCATGATAAGGGAATATAAACTAAGGAATAATGTAATTGTGAAGATAAACGATAATAAGGCTGAGATAAATGTTAAGAACGAATATAAACTTTTTTTAACTTTATACAAAAATAATGTTATTGCAAAATATAAAGATGTTTCTTTAACAATAAATTATGATAAATTTGATAGTGAAAAATTAGCTAAAAAAATACATGTTATAGTTAAACAGTCTCATAAATTTTCGATATCTCTAATTAATGAAGTTTTGGACTTAATTGTAATTGATAATTTATATAGTGATATTATTGAAGAAATTAAGGAATTAAAAGAGAAAAAAGATATTAATAAATTAAGGAAAGTTTACGATTATTTAAGAGAGATGGAGTGAGATTATGACAAGTTTTCAGGAACAACATTTCTATATAATTGTCAAGGAAGAATTAGGGATAATTTTAGCAGAATGTGTTAGGCATAGTCCGCCAGATTATGCTATTGGTATCAGAAATACTGAATATATAGATATTGTAGAAAAATTTACAGACAAAAAAGAAGCTGAGAAATTGTATAGGAAAATGGTCTTTGAAAAACAAAAGGATAGTTTAAGAAATACTTAAAGTCCGTCTAACGATTTAAAAAGTTGTTTTTTTACAGCTTCATAACTGAAGTTTTCTATCCAAAAGTTATAATTTTCCTCAATTTTTGCTTTATAATCATCTAAGTTATCCAGAACGTTAAGTATTTTATCTACAGCTTTTTCAACACACATTTCCACGCCTTTTCCAATATGAATGGAATTATCTGGAAAAATTATCGGAAATTTACAGGAATCTACAAGTAAGTCTTGTAATTGTGGAGGAAAATATTCTTGCCATGCCCCGCCTTTTGTAGCTACAACCGGGATTTTTGATACAAAAGCTTCCAGACCATTTAACTCGAAACTTCCACCTCTACTAGTTAGTAGATACAAGTCAGATATTCTATACATCTTCACAATATTGTCAAAATCTGTATTTCCAGTTATGTTAAACATTCTGAGGTCTTGAAAATCTGTCCTAGTCCATCCTGACTTTACAAGAAAATAGATGTCATTTCTTTCTTTCTGAAGTTGTTGAGCAATTTTATGGAATATATCAGCTCCTTTTCTAAAATCTGAATGCCAAAGCGAGATAAAGATTAGTTTTATTTTCTTCTCATTTTTGATTTTCTCGATATAACGTATTTGTTCATCCACTTTTAGTTCTTCATCTTTAGCTAAAAGTCTTTCGTTAAAATTATGGACAACTTTGTAGATTGGAATTTTTAATCCAGAGTTCTTGAAAGCATTTACAGACCATTTAGAATTCACAATTATTCTATCTGCATAATTATTTGCATAATCTATAAATTTCTCCGAAATTCTATCACTATCAGCTACTTCAACTCCTACAATTGCACTTGTTTTAGCCCTATATTGTTCAAAAAATGAAAATTCTACTTTTGTCCATTTCCACATAGAATAGAAAAAGGGGTGAATTATAGAAATTGGATGACGGAAAGGGGTAAATTGATAGAATGATAACGCTGGAATTTCGTAAACTATATACTTTTCTTTTAGCATTTTTACATGTTCTTTTGCTACAAATTTGAAAGAAACGTCGTGATGTTGTGGATAAACGTAATAAATTGGAACTGTCAATTTGTCCTCACCAAGCTATTAATACAAATTCTGGAATATGTTTGAAAATTTGTGGAATATCTTCAAGTGTAAATTCCATTCTTTTTTCTCCACATGGAGTTTTTACATAATGTATAGTCCCTAATTTCAGAACGTTAAGATGTAGAATATGATCATGGATAAATATATCAATTGGAAATTCTTTGTAATATTCTTTATCAAGATATGTATTTAATATAATTTCTAATATTGGAATTTGATTTTTCCTAAATATGTAATTTGTTCCAGAGCAAAACGGTCTAATTTCGTTAGCCCAACTATAATAAAGCCAATAACATAAAGTTATTATTCTATTTCCGGGATCAATTTCTCTAATTTTTGGGACTATTAAATCGCTATCTATAATTGCAAGGACGTCATCATCTTGATTTTGTGCAATTTCTAGAATTTTTAATAATTGTTTAGCTATTCTAACCCATCTAATTTCACTATTTGTTTCATTCCAAATTATCTTATCATGAAATTTTTGTTCTAATTGTGGAGTTAAATCGTTAGACGTTTTATCGACAATTACGTAATCAAAATCTAGCTCTGGTAAATGTTTTGTATATCCAACAAATGTAAAGACTTTCATAATTACTTCTCAGTTTCATGACAATTTTAAATATTTTCAAACAAATGTGAAAGTGACAACAATATGCTATATTAATAATATAAGGAATATTGTGTTGTTTACATGTTTCCATGGGAATTTAAGAACAATAAGGGCAATTAATATACATAATATGATATATGAGATATATGGTTTTATTTATGTCATTTTAGAAATTTACACTTATGAGTGTAACATATACATCTATATCGGAATTATTAGCCTCACCATTTCAAAGACTTACATCATCTATGTGGAACACGGCAACACTTCTTCTAATACAACTTTACGAAACAGGAGGAAATGCTGTGACATCAATTCTAAAAAACGGAAACTTGACAATTCCAGGGTCAATAATTGCTAGTTCTGGAAATTTCTACGAAGAAATTTATGTAGATGGACAGCCAGTTCTTACAGAACAAGACCCAATATACATTGCTGGATTTATAGCTACAGCTAATGAACAAATAAATCAAATTGTCTATTCAAATCAACAACTTTATTATGCAATTTTGAAACTTCCTGAAGAAATTTATAATATAATTTCACAAAATTTTGATAATATTTCTAATTCAATTTATTCTGCAATTAATTCAATTTCTGAAAAAATAAGTTTTCCATTTGAAGATGCAATTTATTCTGTAATTTATGCTTTAACTTATTTCTATTTAGCTACAGTTAGTTTAGCTAAAACATTTAACAAACTTTCATTATATTTATCCCCTCCAACAATAGAAGGACTACAATTAGATATAGATACAATACCTTCTCCACTTTATTCAGGCCCAACAATTGAAACTGTAAGAATAATCTTACAAAATTTAAGTAATCAAATAGTTTATATTGGAAATCAATTGTATAATAATTTCCCAATTTTTCCTAATGACAGTATAGAATTACATGTTAATAATCCAAGTAATATTTACGCTTGGGCAACTGGAAAATGTAAAGTTTACGCTCTATTCGAAGTAGTACAGAGTTAGGTGATATTATGCCTATAAATTTCAAAGATTATTTCTGTAAGTTAGAATGTTGTTATTGGCATGAATTTGAACAAGCTTATGGAAAATTAAATGTAAAAGATAGAACAGTTACGATAATTGGTAATGATTGTGGAAGTACAGTGTTATACTTTTTACTAAAAGGTGCTAAAAGAATTGTTGGATTTGAAAAAGAAGAAAAACTAAATCAGCTGTTCAAAGAAAAAGTTTGTAAAGACTTCAATATCTGTGACAAAGTTGAGATTCATGGGGAATGGACTGGAAATCTATACCCAGACACTGACGTTCTAGTTATGGATTGTGAGGGTTGTGAGGCCAAGTTACTTGAAGTTAAGGCCGAACGAAGTGATGAACAAAGTTCATCACGAAGTGAGTCAAAACTTGATATTTCACAACTTCAAAAGTATAAACAGTATTGCATAGCCGTACATGATTGGACAGAAAATAGATTCGAATTAATGAGAAAACTTTACGGAACAACTTTAACTTTTATAAGTGAAGATAATAGGGAATTTGTATTTTGTAAATTATGAAGAACAATAATTGTTTATAACTTTTGCATTTCCAGAAATATATATACCACCAGAATTCTTTTTACAAATTAAATTTTTAATTATTGCATAATCGTTAATTTTAATAATTCCAGAATTATTTTGAATTTTTAATGTTATAATGTTTGAATTCCCATTTATATTAATAGTTCCAAGATTTTGATTAATTAATAAATTGTTTACATAAGAATTATTATTGATTTGAATTGTTCCTAAATTATATTGTAAAATAAAAGAATTTACAGAACTAAAGTCTTGTAATTTTATAGTTCCATTATTAATATTCATTATAAGATTTGCAATTGTTCCATAAATAGTAATTGTTTGAAAATTATTATAAATTAGAAGATTTTTAACATAAACATTATTTTGAATTGGAATATCATCCATCAAATTTGCAATTAAGACATTTAAAAATGTAGTTGTAGATTTTAATAAATTATTAAATTCATTACCATAACAACTTAACAAGAAATATTGATTATAATTAAAAGTTAAGAGTTGATTAACGTTATATACTATATTATCAAATTGTAAAGATTTTACGATTTCATTTGACTGGACATACGACATTCTTTTTTGTAATTGCATTATTGAAAAATTCGCTAATTCTATAATTGCATCAATTAGAGAATTGAAATAATCTGTAGTTAAAGGAAGTCCCTTTCTAGCTTTAATTAAAGGTGTAAATGCATATGGCTGAAAGTTTTCATAGAAATTATAGAAATCAAGAATTGCATTATATATATTTTGTGGGTATTGAAATTGAGACAAATAATTTATGTATTTATAAACACTGTATGCTAGATAAAGGTCTTGTACAATTTCATTCCATAATTTTGATGAAATTAAAGAATATTTTTTTGGCGGAATTAATAATTTTGTAATTTGATAAAACGGTTTACATAAAATAAATTTATAAGATATTTTACATTCATTTGGGAAAAGAATTGAATATGGCAAATGATTATTTTCTAAAAAATCTATAACTTGTTGATTTGCAAGAAATTTTATATCTGTTGAAAAAAACGCACCGAAAAGGTGGCAATTACACGGTGTTATAAATTGTACAGACGTGTTATTCTGGATAAGAAATGCTTGACAAGTAGTAATTACTAAATAATTATTTAAATTGTCTAATGAAATAATTGAATAAATGGTATAATTACTACAACATGGTTGTGGTGTTGTAGATTGGATATTGTAACCTTGACAAAACCCAGTTTTTTCTTGTTGATCATAATTACTTTGTATAGTCATATTTTGAACTGGGGAAATTGTAGTATTCTGAAAAGTCATAGTTAAATTTGGAACAATTTGACAAGTTCCAACATTATAAAATTCAATTCCCTCAGGATAAATCAAAATTAACATATAATATCCTTGATAAAGTGATAAATCTACAATAAAATTTTGTCCGACTTGAGCAAATCCAAATTCATCTGGATTTACACAAAAATAATGTCCATAACCAAAATTAAATGGATATTTTGAGAATAGAAATATAACTAAAGAATTTACAGATAATGAAAATTGTAAAACATTAAAATTTACAGGATTCGATGTAAACATGGCTATTACTTCAAGAGATTGTACTGAAGGTAAATTTAATTGTACACAATAATTTGAAGACATTTTTTCACCATTAGGTTAAAATTGTTATTTCTTGTGGTTGAGAATTTATAGGCATTAAATTATTTGGCGGATAAGTCCTTACTCTCAACCAATAAACTATCATTCCATTTGGAGCATAAGATGCCTCATTATTTCCTACCATGATTTCAAAAGGCAGAGATGCTGTATTTGACGCCTCAACGATATATCCAGTAGTAATTTGATAGTTTTGAAAAGTATAATATAATGTTGAAGTATAGATATGTGACCAAATTGAAACAGGAAATAAATTGTTAGAAGGTGTAGAAAGATTTCCGTAAAAAGAATTTCCACCTTGATTTGACCTTACTTCTGCATTATTTCCACCTTCAAAATCTAGAAGTGTATATGTCCCTCCTTGAGAAGGAAATCCGTAACTAGAAGATAAATAATTGCTAAATCCCACCATATTCCAGCCCCAAGAATCTCCTGATGGACTTGTTGATTGTGTTCCATAATATTCAATTATAATTGGTGGAGAATACGAATTTACAGTAGCTATACCGTTTTCTCCTCCAGCTTCTGTAGTTCCGCCCTTTATTGTCACACCGTTATTAAATGTTACAGTTCCGTTGCTCTGATATACATTTATTCCATTTGGAGATGAATTACCAACAAAATTCCAATAATCTACAAATACATTTTCACCATTATCATATTGTGCATATACAGAAGTTAGTTGTGGTGCCATCCCAGTGTAAGGATATTGTATAGAATTTCTAACAAACATATATATAGTCAATGAACCATTAGCTGGAATTGAAATTGGTAAATTAATCCAAATATAAACATTTGTTAAATTAGAATTATAGCTTTCTATCCATGAATAAAGTGAAGTATTACAATTAATATCTAGACAAAATTGTAAATTTAAAAGTTGAGATGGATTGGATAAAATATTAGATAAATCTAGTTGTAATAATTGTTGAAATGGAGTTGGAGTTGGGTCTGATTGGTTGTTTGTTATAGTAATTGTATAAGCAGTTGTTGGACTTTGAATAAACCCAATCTCTAGACTTAATAAAGTTGGATCAGTAGCATTTAATTCAATTTCAGATGGAGAACTTGTTGTTATTTTTAAACAATTTTTAGGCATTAAATAAATCGCGTTATTTATCTGAACTGTAGAATTTCCTAAATTCTGAATTTGTATTTCTCTCCAAGTTTGTAGATAAGACGGGTCAAGATAATTCTTAATAAGTTCTTCAATAGTTGAAGTTCCAGAAAATGTAAATTGTGTTCCAGCAATTTGTGACGGAGTTACAATTTTTGAAATTACTTTTGGAATCAAAAGTTGTATTTGTCTATATATTTTTGACAATTGTATTTGAAAATTTGGAATTTGTGTTATAACATTTTGTAATTCTATAGAAGGTTTAATAGACATATCTAGAAATGGTTGTTGTTTCCCCTGACCAAAAGTATAAGCTTGAGGTTGAGATAAATTATGTAAAACGTTATATCCATTTACTTTTAAAGCTGAAACGTATAACATTTTTGCAATTATTTCATTTAGATTTTGTAAATTGTAATTTTGATAATATTGAAGAAGTTTTGCGGAACCATATTGATCCAAAAACAGAAGATTTTTGACAAAGTTATTCCAGTCCTGAAGTGTTAGATATTCTAATGGAAGTTTAAACTTGACTGGATATGGTGTAGGCATTAAATACATTTTATAAATTGACAAAAATAAAGTGACATAACTTATATATCATATTATGTATATTACTTGTCATTACTATTCTTAACTTTTTACGTTAAATTAGAAACAACACAATATACCTTATATTATATATATGGCATATTGTTAGTCTTTTCAAGTTTTGAAATTTTTCATATATTCTATAACTTTCATAATATCAAGATGTGTATCTTTTTGGATTTGTAATATGTAATTTTGGTCTTGTAAAATCTGTAATATTTTATCTTTGTTTTGTACAAAGAAATTATAAAGTTCTGGATGATTTTGATACCAATCATTTTTTCCATTTTTTAAATCATTATCAATTTCTCCAAGAAGAAACGCTAATTGTCTAACATCAATTTCTTTTCTAACTGATTTAAATATTACTCCTAGTACAGAGAAATAGGGTTTATACTTATAGAGACACATGTTAAAATTTCTTCCTTCTTTACAACTTACTTTCTTCGGATTATAAATTTTAGCTACTAAACCCTCAAGTCTTTCTTTAGTTATAATTTCAATTAAATCATCTATGTCAAGATAAAATTCTGGAAACCAATTCCAAATTGTACTATCTAATCTTAAGGGATGTACATATTTTCCAAGCTCTTTGTCAAAGACATCATATATGATAAATTGTGGAATTTCATTTGTATGGATTTGTAATGCTGACGTCTTTTTATGTACAAGTTCCCCATGAATTATATATTGTGAATGTTCTTTTAAATAATTTACAACTTCCTCAATTCCTGGAACTTTCATAAAGAGTTCTTGAAAAGATTTGTCATGAGGTATATCTTTTCTAGTATTTATTTCTAATATTCCTTGATATTTCAAACAAATATGTGTTCCGTCATATTTTATTTGATAATATACATCTTCTTCTAGATTTTTTAAATCTTGATAACTTATATTTTCAGCTTCGTAATGACATAGATTTGTTTGCATGGATAAGAATAAAAAATTACGACAAATTTATTTAATAATTACTTCTTAACTGCCAATTTAATAGAATTAATTGTATCTCCTCATCTGTAAGTCCATATTTTTTCAGTTGTTGTAGATATGATTGAGCTGTATTTAGATCAATTTTATGTTTCTCAAACAACAAATTGATTGTTTCTATAATTTGACTTACATATCTACTAACTCTTCTATTTCTAGCATATTCCATATAAGTATTCTGTAAATCTGATGGAATTTGGAATTCTGAAAATACTTTTTGTAGAAGTTGATTCGGATTTGATATATATTCAGAAATTTCTAAAGCTTTGGAAGGTGTAATATAAAGTTCTTGGTAACCCATTATTATTTTCTTAATTTGGGCTGATAATTTCAAAACACCAAGAAATGTCTCAGTAAATCCATATTGTTTCATTAGATTTTCTAATTGTGTATTCTGGATTCCATAAATTAGAGTATCTATATATTCCGTCTTTAAAGTATGTACATAAACGCCTATAAGTTCATGTTGATAAACATCTAGATATAGATTTATAAATTCTGAAGGAATAAATGATAATTCTACAAGTTTCTGAATTGGATAATTATACTTAAATGCCTTTTCTATTTCTTCAATTTTCGGGATATATCTTTTCCAAAGTTCTAGACCAAAACTAGTTACATATTGGTCTAACAAAATCTTTATTTGATTGTCTGGAATTCCTAATTTTTTCAATTCAGATTCTGCATTTCCTAAGTTTACGGGAATTTTCCCGACTCTGTAAAGTTGTCCTTCTATAATGTTTGAAATTATTGTATGTATATTGTAGAATGTTGGAGTATAAGTTTGTACAAACAAATTAGCTACATTTTTTTCCATTCCTAATTTCTCAAGTTCTTTAACGGCATTATCTGGCTTAATTTCTAGATTTCTTAGTAATGATTTTATATACTCAAGTCCTATTTCAAGTTGGTAAATTTGAGTTTCTGGAATAATCTCATAATCTACAACTTCCTTCGGTAATTTCTTGATATCTGTAACTATACCATGTCTTGCTAAAGTTCTATAATAATCCACAATTTTTGGAAAAACATATTCAAAGTAGAACTTTTTACTATACAAATCAACAGCTGTATTATCCTTAAGAATCTTTGATAATTCTGTAGCTAATTGTTTCTCATCATAATACAAATTCTTAGCTAAAGTTTCTATATAAGATAAATGTAATTTAGTAATTGGAATATTATAATCATTTTGTATTATCTCATTTACAAGATAATCGTTAATTTTCAATTTTCTTAATTCAGAATCAACAACTTTTGAGTCAACTAAGAAGTTTCTCAATTGTTCTTTTATAACTGATAATGTTGTAGATATTGTAATTTCTTGATTTACATAATTGGAAAATATATCTTCAAATTCCTTAATTACGCCAATTGAATGTAATTGTTTTTTAATCTCATCAAATGACAGATATCCTTTCTTTCCAAGATTTTCTATCTGTGAAATCTGGTATTTTATTAAACGTGATGTTTGATATTCAAAAATTACTTCAGAAATTATAGATGAATCAAATCCAATAGTTTTTAAATCTTTTTCAGCATTTCCAGGAGTAATAACAAAGTTTTCTAGTTTAAATTGAAATTCCTTTAGGAGATATTGTAATCTAATATATTCTAATTCAAAGTCAAGAACTTCTAGAGCTACCTTTTCGTTAAATTTATTAGCTTTTAACGTTTCTTTTATTTTCTTTTCGTCAAAAATTCCTAATCTAGTAATTTGTTGTAATTGTCTAAGTAAAAGTTCATTAGCATATACAAGTTGTGATTGTTCTATCATTACGTCAAAAACGTCTTGGACTTCTTTAGGATAATTTAACTCCTTAAATAATTTCTTGATTGTGGATTCTAAATATTTTAAGTCTACATATGGTCTTCCGAAATTTGATAAGGCACGTGATAATAGACTTCGTAAAAATTGTCTCACAATTCTTTGTACAGCATATTTATACTCAAGAGAGAAAACTTTTAGAAATAAATCTCTACCAGCTAAATTAACATTCTGTATAATCTCGTTATAAGCGTCTTCTGGAGAAACTACAAATTGTCTTATTCCTTGTTCTACAGCTCTTTGTAGAAGTTTAGCTGTCTGATTTTGATACATTAATTTAGCAGTTTTTGGAGTTATTAAGTTATTAAATGCATATTGAGAAACTGAAGAAATATCTAAAATTCCATATTGAGAAGCTTGAATAACATCGCGGATATTTACAGATTTAAATAATGGATTTCTGGGTACAAAATCATCTATTGGAGATTCAAGATAAGCGTTAGTAAACCATGCTGGATAACCTGTCAGAAGTATTGTTTCCCTAAGGTGGTCTTTAATCTCATCAAATGATCTTACAGCTACCCAATTCGCAATTAATTGGAAAGGCGGGTCTGCAAACGGTAAATCCCCAAGTCCAATTTCGTTAAAAATTTCTCTAGCCGAAATCTTGAAATCCGAAACAAAAGGTTCCTTAATAAATTCTCTAAGTGTTTTTTCAGCCTCTTCTCTAACTTCTTTTAAAAAATCAACAGCAGAATCAGCAAATGCCTCTACAATTTCTCCAAATTTTATCGGGACTTTCCCGCCCAATCCAACTGGAGATAAGTCAATTTCAATTTCTGGAAGAATTTTTGACAATTTTTCCGTAATTTTTGGTAAAAACTTTCCAATTACAATTGGTGTAGCAAAAGGTGTAATAAATTGTGCAATTTGAGAAATTCCAGCTCCAATATGACTCATATTCTGTCCAAATCCAGTTAGAAAATCTACAGCAATTCCAGCTAATATTCCTGAAAATGCATTAGCTATACCAGTGAAAAATCCGTAAGCGTCATTAACGAACTGAGACGCTATATTTGCCAGGTCTTGGAATATGCCTACAATTTGTTGTTCTAGCCATGTTAGAAATCCAGTTATTGCGGGAATTGCGGTTTGTACAAAATTTTGTAGAACTTGTAAGAAATTGTTAGCAATTTTTTGCATAAATGTTGGAATATCTGAAATTGCTTGACCTAAGAAACTTGCAATATTTTCAATATCTTTAACAATTGTATTAAAAAAGTTTATAAAGTCAGAAGCTAAAAAATTTGTAAAATTTTCGAGAGCTGACAATTCATCTGAAAAAAATGTTCCTAAATCTCCTAAATCCAATATGAAACTCATATTATTATTATATTCGTTTTGTTAATATTAATTTTTTAATGTCAAAGTAAAAATTTGTAAATGTCAAAAAATACAAAATTGTCTTTTCTTTTAATTCTACATATGATATTTTTTCTTAGATTAGAGGTAAAAAATTGTAATGGTAAGTATATAAATCACCTTTTAAACTTTTACCAAAATATTTTTAAACCCTTATCTCTCGTTATTTTTGTTTTTGTAAACGTTAATTTACGTAAAATAACGGCGTAAAAAGGTTTTTAAAGAAAAAAATTTTAGTTCGAAAGGTATAACCCAAATTTGTTATCTCTTTAAACTGAAATTTTTCCAAAATATCTTATCATTTGAAAAATTAACCCAAAATTGAAAAAAATTGAAATTGTTTTTATTATCAATTAAAAATTGTAAGAAATTAAAACAAGTAAATTTTGTTGATTACCCATATAATAAACATTATGAATATGTCTTTTAGGTCAATATTTAACTTAAAAATTATAATGTTAAAAAAATGAAAAAAATTTAAATTTAGGATTTTTCTTCTTCCTCTACTTTCACTTGCATTTTTCTCATTTCTTTAACAATTTTTACAACTTCTAAAGCTTTTTGGAAAACTTCAGATTTTCTAACATTTTCATCATCACATGTCGCTAAAGCCATAGTCAAATCGTCAAGAGCTAGATATAGTTTAGCTATTGTCTCTGTATTCGAATTTGACTTTCTTTTGTTTTCTGACATCTTGAGTCAGATTATAAATTATGACACTTTTATGTTTTTTATAATGTACAATTACTAACGGTCTACATGAACAAAAACTAAACATCTCACAAAATTCAAACAGTTTTTCTATTTGAAAAATATCTACAATAACGAAATCTTTAGATGTGGATTTTACTTCGATTGGAAAAATTGTATTATCTTTCGTAGCTATGATATCTGGAATAGCCTGTTTTCCAGTTCCAGATACTGGTATTCTGATAGCGTTATAACCATTTTTATCTAAAAACTCTAATGTTTTATATTCATAATATTTTCCAGATTGTCTAATATTCATCAAAACAAATTTAGAAATTATGACATATTTATGTTTAAATTTGTCATAAAGAAATTTTTATAATGATTGGACATGAATAAGGATTTGGAAAAAATTATAGAAACTTTTAAAGAAACATTTAGTTTAAGTGAGAAAGAAGTAGAAGAAATAAGAAAACAAGTCAGTTATCTTGACTATTCATTTTTTGATATATTGTCAAATTATAAAGAAGAAAGAATGAGATTATCATCTATAATTATTTATTTTGGATATGTTTTAGGTTCCCTTTTAGATGATGAGAAATCACTTGAAATATTTCTAGCAATTTTAGAGGCTGTATATACAGTTAAAAAAATTAGAGAAGAAATGAAATAATTTTTTATTTCTGTACACATAACTTATATTTTCCGTCTTTATAAACAAAAATATAAATTGCATTTTCTATGTAACGTTTAAAGTCTTCTTCATTTAAAGTTAATCTTTTTATATGTTCATCTTCTATTTCTTCCCATGTTTTATCATCTAAATTTATAGCAAACTCATCTACAATATCATCATCTGTTAGTACGCTTATGACATCTAGATATAAATCATAATTTCCTTCCTTAAAACATTCTAAATTCTCAACTTCTTTATCTATAATTACTACAGATGTCATTTTAACCATTTCACGAAAATTGGATGTCCAGTCCTGTTTGTCTTTCCTACTTCTTGAAATCCAGCTTTCTTGTACAAAGCGTTAGAATGACCTGGAAATCCCAAAGTCCATAGGACTTCAAATCCGTCATTCTTAAGTTTTTGTGATAAGTCAATTAGAAAATTTACAGCATAATCTCCTGGAGCTGTTTTCGTAACTCTTCTAATAAAATATGATCTGTCAGATGGAATATTATGATGTTGAGCTATATAACGGAAAGGAGTGTTGTCATGAAGCCAAGCTACAGCTACAATAAAATCTTGTTCTCCGTCGTTAGCTATATACATGAAATATCTAGAATTTTTTCCAGCTCCCCCTCCCATTGGCATTTTTTGAGAATGATAATAGTTTATTAACATTCTAACAAATTTTATAGTTTTTTTATCTTCTGCCTCTTCAATTCTAAACTTAAGTTCCATATATTTTCAAAACAAATTATGACAAATATATACTTATTGTTGTGAATATAATTAGGACAAATTATGTTTTCTCTTTAAAATTTATGTAAGTTTTCAATAATATTTCAATTATGGGAAAGAGAAGAGGTAATAGAAATATAGCATCTATGAAATATCATCTATACAATAAAGTGTTAAATAGAAAAAATTTCCCAGCTTTTTCTGTAATGTTTAACGCTGGAGTTGAATCTGTTCTTCCAACTCCGTTAGAGAATATTCAAGTTCCTCCTGGAATAAATACTAATTATGGAATTGCTTACGCTACAATTATTTCATCTTTACTTTCTGCATTAAACAATCTAGCAATTTCTACGTTTAACAAAAATACAAATGTGCAAAGTTTTCTAAAATTAGGACAAAGTTCAATATTCTATTCAAATTTTGGACAGATGTCTGGAATTGATTTCGTTAATAAATTCACACAGCTTTATGATGATTATGTAGACCTTTGTCATGTCTTATATCAGCCAGCTGTATTTGATGAGACATATTTTGACCTCTCTGTCTTCCAGCCAGCTTTTGCTATTGAAAATAGAAATGAGGCATGTAAAAAGATAGAAAAATATTTTGATAGTTTAACACATTCAAATGTTTCTATAGATTTAACGACACTTGGTTTTGGATATACTAATATTCCAAATGTAGACAATTACTCATTTTCAAATATTCAAAATACTGGAATTTCAGATTTGTTAAATGCACTTAATTTAAATTTTAATCAACTTCCAGATTTAGCTAAATTTATAGTCTCATTTATTCCAAATCTAAACGACATAATAAATAGTGGATTTGCTTTAGACGTCGGATGGTTAGACAGATGTGTTTTAGCTCCAGAAATCAAAGAAACTTCAAGTTACAAAGTACAACTTAGAAACGGCATGATTTTGCAAAACTTTGCTAATGTTTTCGGTATGGTTTTAGATTATGTTCCTCTTGACTTAGCAATTTTAATTCCAGAATTTAATCCAAATGATGTAACTCTTGACAATTTAATTTCTATATTAACAGCTGATAAAACTGTTATTTCTATTTTCGGAAACCTATTCAAACTACATTTATATGACCCATCTCCTGGCGGAGTAAACATAACTTACAGTTCAGAAATTGAAAATTATGCTGTTTCATACCAACAATATCTTCAAATACAAAAAGTTGTAAATAGAAAATATTCAAACGTTTGGTATGCTAAAATGATAGCCTCAGCAATTTTAGAAATTGCCAGATATCCGTATCAACAAAACTACAGTTATTCGACTGGAAAAAGGACACTTCCATATTCTGAGTTTTTGAATTATTGGAAAACAAAATGGAAATTCTACGGAGTTACAGATGAAGATTTACAATTTGCTCAACAATATGGTGAGAAAATACAAGGACAAGCCAAAATAGAAAATTCCTTAAAATTAGCTCAAAAAAGTGCAAAAGCTAAAGAATATAAGCCAATCTTTTACTACAAAAACTTTAAAAATATAGCTCAGAGATAGAAAAAGTGAGATTATGATAGTTAAAAAGAAAAAAGGTTGGAATTTTGACCCAAATACTTATAACAGAAAATTTTATATCCCTTACAAAATTAACAAGAAGAAGATTTTAGAAATATTAACTAGTTAGTTAAAAAAGATGATAGTCATGAGAATTATAAAAGATGGAGAATAATACTATTTAGAAATAGAAAATAAAGATGATTTTGAAAAGTTAAAAAAAGATTTACTTAAGAAAATTGAGGAAAAATAAAAAAGAAAAATAAGTTAAGATTTTTCAATTTTTATCATAAATAATTCACAAAGCAATATTCATTATATCATCAATATGACATATTAGATTTGTCTCTTTTTATTACAGATTTTGCAAAAAAATAATTATGTCTATGAAAGATGAATTTTCAAATATTTTCGGAGCCGTAAGAATTGCAATAGACAAAATTAGAGAACTAGAAAATAGAGGTCAAATTTACGGTCTATCTCGTTATCTATCACATTCAATTATTGTCCTAAAAAATGCAGAAATTCCTATGATAGTCGATATGTATATCCCAGGATTTACTTTCTATTTCCAGTTTCTTATAGCAAAAGATAAAAAAACTAACACAATCTTTATAGCAGATTTTCGTGTAGTTTATCCACAACCTTACGCTAAACAAGTAGAATCAACAAATCAAAAATTCAAGGAAGATGAAAATCTTGATTTAGATAGTTTGAGAGATGAGATGGAGGGATTAGGGGATGAATGAGATAACTCTTATTCTCACAGTAATTTCTACATTTGTAACTACATTATTCGCAATTGTTCAACTTTATATAAAGATAAAACAAGCTTTAAAAGATGCTGTAAAAGAAATAGTAAATTCTGAATTACAAAACTTAAAAATCCAGATTGAGGAGTTAAAGATAAATCAGAATGAGTTAAAGAAACAAATAGAAGAAATTAAAAAGAAATTGGACTAAAATCTCAAAATATTTTTTATTTGTCCTATTTTATTTTTTTATTTAAGTG
>Ga0080003_1000487_pt1 | contig 26523 bp, 27 predicted proteins | sample JossMetagenome_FD_69206 | JGI IMG/M metagenome (GOLD analysis project Ga0080003, IMG submission 69206) | Hot spring microbial communities from Joseph's Coat, Yellowstone National Park, USA - JC2_E (SPADES assembly) (version 2) | ecosystem: Environmental > Aquatic > Thermal springs > Hot (42-90C)...
ATATCTAGAAAAATACGATGATCCTATTATGAGGAAACTTTTCTTGCATACTATATCTGCAATGAATATATATAAGGAACTGGGAGATGACATTAGAGAATTATGTGATTCTCTAGTGAAAAAAATAAGTAAATGTGCTTTAAATAGCGAAAGTAATGAGGATATTATAAGAATAAGGTCGTTCATGGGAGGACTTCTTTGTTACGTAGTAAATCCTCCGAATATAGACAAGAAAACATACGTTAATACTCTTATTAAGATAGCTTTAGCGAAAGAAACTTAATAACAATATTAAAATAGATTCACCTAATTTATAAATATTTGATTTTTTGCCAATATATAATTTTTTCTAAATAAATTCGTAAATAATTTTTAAATACCTATATCCTTCATTATATTTATGGAAACTAAGAAAGTCCTAATTTTAGGAATAGACGGATACATAGGCTGGGCTCTAGCGTTAAGGCTAGGAAAGAAAGGACATGAAGTATAAGGTATAGATAATCTAATAACCAGAACACAAGCTATGGAAGTAGGTGGGGATTCAGCATTTCCACTACTGTCAGTCGAGGAAAGAAGAAATATATTTAAGAGATATATTGGGCCAATAGATTTCGTAATTAATGATATAACTAAACCTAATGTTTTAAGAGATTACATTAATAAAGTAAAACCCGATGTAATAGTGCATTTCGCCGAGCAAAGATCGGCGCCTTATTCCATGATAGACGAGGATCATGCTATATACACAATGCACAATAATATAGAAGGAACAATAAGGCTAATTTACGCTGTTAAGGATCACCCAGAAATCCATATATTAAAAATGGGAACAATGGGAGAATATGGAACACCTAATTACGACATACCGGAGTCCCCTTACGTAAAATTTGAATACAACGGTAAAAGCGATATGGTTCCAGTTCCAAAATTCGCAGGATCATGGTATCACTGGACTAAAGTCCACGATTCACATAATTTATTATTTGCAAATAAAGTATGGGGAATAACGGTTACAGATATAAATCAAGGTCCCGTATACGGTACTAGAACCTCAGATATGATGGATGGTGAAAACGTGATAGAGGGTCTAAGAACTAGAATAGACGTTGATGAAGCTTGGGGAACAGTTATAAATAGAAATGCCGTTAGAGCAGTTTTAGGATTGCCTTTATTAGTATATGGAAAAGGAGGCCAAACTAGAGGTTTTATTTCTCTTGAAGACAGCGTAAATGCCTTAGAAATTTTAATTAATAACCCTCCTAAAGAAGGAGAGTTCAGAGTTGTTAACCAATTTATGGAATTATACAGTGTAGAGAAAATAGCAATGTTAATAGCTGATGCTACAGAAAAATTATTAGGCTACAGACCAAAGATTCATTACGTTAGAAATCCAAGGATAGAAAAGGAGGAGCATTATTATAATCCAGAAAGGAAAATTCTTCCAAGCCTTGGTTATGAACAAAAGAGGTTTCTAAAAGATGAGATATATTCAATACTTACAGATCTTTACCAATATAGAGATAGACTAAAGAACTTTAGCGAATGGACTAACGTAAAGACTGACTGGAGAAACGGAAGAAATGATAAAAATAGATTCGATTTAATAAAGGAATTATGAATATCCTCTAGGCGCTTCGCCTTTCTAGAATTTTGATTACCAATCTTTTTATCTTATCAAATTGTTTATTTAGAATCATATTTATAGTTTATGATAAAAGATTTGAACACTTAATACCGAAATCTTTATAGTCGAGATTATTGATAATTAACTGATGGAACATAAAAATCCTCCTACAATAATACCCTCATCGCAATTTCCTACGTCAGAGCAGCCAGTAGTAATGGTTGTAGACGTAATGCTTAGATGTAAATTAGATAATCAAGTAATGCCCGCATCTATGGCTTTAGAACATCAACAAATGCATATAAAGAAAGGAGAAGATCCATGCTTTGTTATTGAAACCGCACCAGGGAAGCAAAAAGGAGAGGAATCCACAAGAGGAATAATTTAAAGAATTGAGAATTTTTCATAAATTATTAAATTTCTTTTCATCCTTAAACTGCTTCTCGTATTTGCTAATTCTAGACTTATATATTATAATTGATATTATCCATGTTACGGCAAAGGTTGATATAATAATTATACCAACGTTGCCCCACCAAACACCATCGTTAATTGTTGCTATAATGTTCCAGAACCATCCACTTAGACAGAACTCAGATTGCACCAAACCTAATAGCTCTAAGGAACCTACAAGGTAAGCCACAATAATTGAAATACTAGTCATAGTCAAGTTATACCAAACCTTTCTTATCGGATTACCCATAAACGCCCACCTATATGCGCCGTTCATGAAAAATCCGTCAGTTGTGTCTACAAGACTCATTCCTGCAGTAAAGAGGAAAGGAAAAACAAGCAGAGTCCATAAAGGTATCTTAGTAAACACTCCAGCAGTTCCGGCACTTATTGCCAAAAGGGCAGTTTCGGAAGCTGTATCGAATCCCAGTCCGAAAAGGAAACCTATAGGATATAAGTAGTATTGATTATTAACTATCTTAAATAATCCTTTGAAATATCTATTCATGAATCCCCTCTTTAATAGTGCGTCATTTAATTTAGCTTCATCAAGCTTCCCTAGTTTTGCTTGCTTAAATAACTCGTAAATTTCAAAAAGAACAACTAAGTTAAGAAAACCAATAATGTAAAGAAAGAAACCGCTCACTAACGTTCCAACGATAGAACCTATGTTCTCTAATTGCGGAATACTAGACTCTACTGCCCTAGTTGCTACCATTAACGCTATAGATAATAATATTACCACCGTAGAATGACCTAGAGAGAAGAAAAGTCCAGTAAATAATGAAGGTTTACTTTCTTGCACAAGTTTTCTCGTTGAATTATCTATTGCTGCCAAATGATCTGCATCTACTGCATGCCTTAAACCAAAAAGATATGCAAGAACACCTAAAGTGAAAAAGCTAGCAAAAATCCCCTTTACGTGAACCTCAGTGCTTCCTACCACCGACGATATCTTAAAGAGCCATATAAAAAGAATTGATGTTATTATTAATTCTATAATATAGAATAACGACGTTTTAACCAAGCTTTTTGATAACAATTTTAATCACACTAATATGTATAGCCTATCCAATATATAAATCTTTTTATGAATACTGGAGTGTGAGGAACAATATTGTTAGTTCAATATTTATCAGATAAACTTAAGGAAAATGCTTTCGACCTAATGTAAGTTTTTATTAAAACAATGTATTAATAAATAACCTTTGCTAAGAAAGATACTAACAAGATGGGACTACCAAGATTTTTAATAAACTGTAAAAATTGTTGGGTAAACTCGAATAATGAAAAGAAATACTCATGAATAACTACACGTTATTAATATAGTTTATTAAGTATTTTTTCATAAATAAACCATGAACTTACCAAAAACAATTTAAATTTGAGAATCTATAATACTGTATGTATTTAATTTCGTTGCTTGGTAATGGAGACACTGGAAAAACGACGTCCTTTGCAAAATTCCTACTAAAAAACAACTACTTCCTAGAACACCAAGAAGAAGCAATAAAAAACGCCAAGTTTGACGCAGAAATAAACGGAAAACCGGAAGACTACTACCAATTCCTCCTTTATGTATCACCACAAGAAAAAATCGAAGAAAGAACAATTTACACAGCACAAAAAATAATGGCGTACTACCAAGGAAAATTCCTTCCCTTCAGAACAATATCATACCTAAAATTCACAGGAGAAAAATACGAAAGAGTAATAATAGAATCACCATACAAAGACGGATTCGCAAAAGGCTACGTCACTTTTTCCCTACAAGACATAGGAGGACAATTCGACCTCTTTGACAAACAAATAAATGGACTAAGAATCTCAGACGCAGTAATATACTTCGCAGACGACAAAACAACACAAAAAGACGCAGAAAACCACGCAAAAATGATCTCAGCATTCAAACTACCAACATTTGTAGTCATAAACAAAGAAGACATACTAAAAGAAAAAGCAGTAGAAAAACTAAACATGATAATAACAACCTTTAAAGAACACAAAATAAACGTGATAGACAAAATAATAACATCAGCACTATACAAAGAAGAAGAAATAGTAAAATTCCTAGAAAACGCAATAAAATGGACAATACAAAAAGAAATAAAAATATACGACAAGAACGTATTCGGAGTAATAAGAAACGTAAACAGAAGCATAGCAACAGTTAGAGCATATTCCTCGCTGTCACTTCCTAAGCAAAGTGAGCAGATATTATATACACAAAGAAAGAAGAGATTTTATCCCAATAAAGTTAAAAGCGTTGAATACGCATTGAAAGAAACTAGAATGATGCGTAAAGGAGATATTGTTGGTATGTTATTCCATGAGAACCCAATGCCTTCAATAGTCTTAAAAGATCCTAACACGCTTAGAACTCCTATAACTAATATTCACCTAGAGAATAATCTTGAGGAAGGAGATATTCTCTATTCTTCAATGATCCATTCCATTAAAGATATTAAGTTCGGAAATATATTATTAAATGAGGGAATCAGTGTTAATGAATTATTCGTAATAAATCCAGAGAAACACAAGATAAAAGAAGTCTATGATTTATCAGAATTTTTCTAGGGATAAATAATGAAGGTTTTAATAACTTACGGTAAAGATTTGCCCGCAGTTAAATTTGACAAGAAAGTCACAATCAAACCCGGAGAGGAGTATAAAGCCTTTGACTTTTCTATTATAAAAGACTTCGACCAAGTTTACACTTATGTAGAGAGCCCTGCTTACGCTTTTGCTACTTCATTGCTTTATTCTAAGGATTATTTCATTGTTAAAAATCCTTATATGATGCCTAATAAAATACCAAGGGTAGAAGTTAAGGAAGTGAAAGACCATCTTGAAACATCAAAGGAGAAAACTGTAATAATAGCTGGTCAAGATAAAACTAAAGCAGTAGTTGAAACTCATGCAGGTAGGAAAATTGACGAAAAAGAACCCGACATGAGCATAACTAAGATGCTAAAATATAAAGGATATTGTATAATATTTACTCCAACTACTCCAAGTATAATTCTAGATACGCTGTCAGTAGCAGATAAATATAATGTGGAAGTTATTCTAGTTGCTCCAGTAATAGATTCTAAAATAGGCGGTAGGATAACATGCAACTTAATGGGCAAACCTATTGATAAAATATCAGCAATCAAGTTTTTGAAGTTAGTATGATAAACTTTTTGCATTATCCAATTTTCTTACATAGATACTCGATGGAATCTTAATATTTCTTTCAATAAAAGCTCAAAGACGAAAATCGGCTTTTTAATAAAGTATTATCAAACGAGCTCTAAGTTTTTATATTACCTCATCGTAGAGAATTTTATGAAGAGACTTTCTAACTTAAAAATAACGATATTAAGTGACAATTTTGTATCAACCTTAATTCCTCCTTTAATAGGCGAATGGGGGTTTTCTGCATTAATAGAAACTGATGATACTAAAATACTTTATGACGTGGGCAACTCTGGGTATCCAGTTCTTTATAACGCTGAGAAGCTAGGCGTAGATCTGAGTAAAATTGATTACATAGTCTTAAGTCATGGCCACAGTGATCACACTGGAGGTTTTAGTAATCCTGAATTATTAAAGAAATTGGAAGGAAAGATAGTTATTGCTCATCCCTCGGTTTTTGAGAAAAAATTATTGAACTGGTCAGGGAAAATTGAATACATAGGAATTCCCATGAGCTTAGATGAAATGGAGAAGCACTTTCACGTGATCTTAACTTCTCAACCTTTAGAAATAACAGAAGGCGTAATTTTTAGCGGAGAAGTAAAGAGATATGGCTATGATGAGTATACTGCAGGATTATTCACTGCGAGGGATTCTTCAATTACTGGAGATCATATGAAGGATGATGCGGCACTCTATATGAATACGGAAAAGGGACTAGTCGTTTTGACTGGTTGCGGTCATTCCGGAATTCTTAATATAATAAATCACGCTAAAGAAGTTACAGGAGAAAACGTTTATGCTGCCATAGGAGGTTTTCATTTATTATCTTCGCCAAAAGATAAAGTGGTAAAAGTATCAGAAGAATTACTTAAACTTGATAAAGTAGGCCCTGCTCACTGTAGCGGAAACTTAATAAAGAGTTTAATTGCTGATCATAAGGATAAATTCATTGATGCAGGTGTCGGTAAAGTAATAAAGTTTTAACGAGTCCTTATAATAAACGAAACGTCCCCTTCTAACTTGCTAGGATTAACCATTCCGCATCCTTGGCTGATTTTCTTTATGAAGGAATAAGGCCTATTTACCTTAATTCCAGCCAACACATCAACTCCAAAGTCGAACATTAAATCTAGCATAGGAGTACTGGGGCCAATTAAAATTACGTAAGCATTAGCTCTTCTGGACAACTCCAAGAGTCTATCTATTGATTTATTTATTATTGTAGTAGCCGTTATTATTACTACTTGAGCATCTTCTATAACAGTCTCTGCAGCGGTAGATGGAAGAATCCCTTGAGAAGGGTCTATCAAGAACGGGTTTAGCTCTAAAACTATAAATTCTTTGGCAACCTCTTTGAATTTCTGTAATCCAGGGAATTTACCTATCATCACTATTTTCTTTCCTTTACCAATTTCTAGGGCAACGTCTAGCCCATTAGCCTCAGTATTTCCTTTAGGTTCTATAACAGAGTTTATTGCAGCCAAACCTACGCTTGCTTCTAAGAGGTTCCACGACCTAAGATATTCAGCTAACTCTCCGACTCTCTTCTCTTCTAAGTACCCGAAACCTTTAACATCTAAATCCTCGTTTCCTGTATTATAAGACATTGAAACCCCGCAGTACTTAGAAAGTACGCAAGTCCACGTCACACCTATCGTAACATTTTTAACATTACTATCGTTTTCTTTAGCATAAGAAATTAATGATTCTACAACTTTACTTCCCATAAAAATAATCATTTGGGAAACGATTTATGTTTTACTATAAATATTTTCTATTAGACTTATTTATGGTCGTTAATGATAAGACGCTATACGCTCTTTAGCTACAAAAATGTAGCATAAGATCTTCTAAAGAAGAAAAAAGGAATAATAATTTATACTATAATACGTAAAATAGTTTATGCATGAGTGGTCTGTCGCAGATGCTGTTATTAGAACAGTAATAGATTGGGCAGACGGCAAAAAGATAAAGGTTAGGAAAGTAGTTTTGGGCGTCCCTTCATTCTCTTTTCTTGATGTAGAAATTCTAAAAGAGGCTTTCGATATGATGAAAAAAGACTCAGTTCTAGATGAGGCGGAGTTAGAAGTTAAGTTTAAGGAACCTAAATTTAAATGTAAAAACTGCGGTAAGGAATTTTCTCTTAACGAAGTTAAGGATCAAATAGACAGCGTTAGGTCTGAATTCGGAGAAGAATATCCAATGCATTTCATGCCCGCATTGGCTCCTTCTTTCATAAAATGTCCTTATTGCGGATCTCACGATATTGCTCTTGAGTCACAAGATATGACAATTGACGAAATCCAGGTGGAGGAGAATGGAACCGTTAAGACAGTTAGCCAAGGATAAACTTTCAGGGAAGAAAGTATACGCAGTTATGAGCGCTAAGGGAGGAGTAGGTAAGAGCGTAATATCTTCACTACTAGCCCTAACAATGGGACGGACTACCTTAATAGACCTGGATATTCATACAATGGCAATATCTAAGCTTTTCGGACTAGAAGGTATGTTGCATGAGGTCACTAAGAATGGTATTGAACCGTTCGAAGTTAAAACTGTAAAAATAGTAAGTTTAAGTGGAATAGTAAAAGATAATTACGTGTTATTACCGGGGGGAAATCAATCATCCATCATGGAATCTCTAGTAGCTTATTCACATATTGACACCAAAACTGTGATTTTTGACCTTCCCCCAGGATTAGGAGACGAGATTTTAGTACTTGAAAGAATCTCGGATTTCACTCCTATAGTTGTAACCACACCTTCAAAAGTTTCGAAAAAGGTTGTAGATTACTTGATACGGTATTTGAGAGAAAGAGGGAAGGAACCTAAAGTCTTGGTAAACCTGGCGTACATAGACTGTGGCGGAAAGGTTGTAAAGCCTTTCGGTGAATATGATGGTTTTGGACTTCCTATAGATCCTAGCATTGAGGACTACATTGGAAGAATACAAGATTATGAAGGAATAGTAAAGGAAAAACTAAAAGAATTCATTTTAAGTTTATAACTTAAAAGATAATTAATTTCATTAGATATTAGTATATTGTTATAATTTAATGTAAAGATCTTATCCTACTTTGTGAATATTACTGACTCCTCCCGCCAGCTAAGGTTCCCTCCTCATCTTTCCCACCATCGATTTGTCAGTCGAGGTAATCAGGGAGCCCTCAAGGAGGATCATTGCATAGCTCTAGTCCTTTTGGGACGTCACTAGTTCCTCCTCTCACAGTCGAGCTGGAGAGGAGCGTCACTAAGAGAAATTTAGAAAAAAGAAGTATTTAAACACGGGCTACCCTTAGCGAGGCTTTCCACCCCTTTTAGTAATCCTTATAATTGTTTAAGGAAATATAATATATGGACTATTGTTCGGCACTTAAAGAAGTATTAAAACATAACATAATTTGGATAGAAGCTCAATCTTGTTCAGGAGAGACAGTGATGATATTAAGATCTGGTTGTGAAGGCTTAGAGGAGCTTTTCTTTCATTCTTCTCCAGTAAAGTTTGTCTCACTAGTTTGCGAGGAAAAATCAGGGAAAGAAATATTGGAAAGAATACTGAATATGAACGATTTCGTCCTAGTGATTGAAGGAGCAATACCTCCTAACGATTCCCTTTGCACATTCGGAGGATATCCTTGCACTCAAGTCATAAAACTTTTAGCTGAGAAGGCAAATAGCGTAGTTGCAGTCGGCTCTTGTGCAGTAAATGGAGGAATACTTAGAGAAACTGGAAGCAAAGGAGTTAAAGAAATACTTACAGATAAGAAAGTTTTAGAAGTTCCAGGCTGTCCCGCATCACCTCAAATGATAGTCGCAATGATTTATTCCGCCTTAGGTGAAAGGCATGGATCTTGATCTAGATCCTATCAGTAGGATAGAAGGCCATTTAGGAGTTCACGTTAAAGTTGACAATGGAGAATACGTTGATGCCAAAGTTGGAGTGTCAATGTACAGAGGGTTCGAGAATTTACTCAAAGGTAAAGATCTCCATTTAGCACCTAATATTGCAGGAAAAATTTGCGGAGTTTGCGGTGCAACACACACTCTAGTTTCTACCGAAGCGCTAGAAATGGCCTCAGGAATTTTTCCTTCTGTTCAAGCTATAAAATACAGAAATATAGCTTATTCCTTAGCTGATCTGATGTATAATAATATAACAGTAACCTTTCTGTTCCAAGCTATCGATTATTCGACTGAAATAGTTAGTAAATATACTCCGAGCGTTTATGATAAAGCTAAAGATACAAGTTGCGAGTTTAAAGATATTCACGGATATCCTAAGATTTCGTCAATTCTAGATAACTTATATTTTGGTAAGGAAATATACAGAACAGCTTTTCGTCTTCAGACTGCACTTAGGGATCTTGCAACAGCTATATGGTTAAGATATCCTCAACCTCTTAGCCTCAAGCCTGGATCTATAACTATTAGAGATCCATCCGTAGCAGAGAAAGTCAAGAAATTTATGAAGGAAGATAAAAGTATAGAGAAACTTCTTTACATAATGGCGGATCTAAGAGAATTCTTTACTGAATATAAGAAAATAGAAGACAACTATGTTACATACGGACTTCTAGAGAGTGAAGAATATGATGCCGATTATGAGAAAATGGACGAATGGGCATCAAAAAGAGAGTTTCCACCGGCATTAATAATAAATGGCGAAATAGTTGAGGACAGACTTTCCAAGATTTTATTAGGAGTAAGAGTTTACGTAGATAATACTCCATATGATGAGTGGGATAGAGAATATGAAAAAGATGAACTTGGAAACGACATTGATAGAAGGCATCCATGGAATAAGGAAACTAAACTCAAGGACAAAATAATAATAAATAATTTCGTTCCTACAGTAAGGCAGTATTATGATGGCAAGGATTACATGCCTACTACTGGAGATATAGCAAGACTTTATGCCTATAGACTAAAGAAAGGCAAAATAAGAGCCTTAGGTTATGAGTGGGAACCTCGAGGTAATAACGTAATTGAAAGAACTTTCGCACGAATGTTCACAGTTGCTTATTTGAAGGAGTATTTACAACAAGTGGAAATAGATAAATCTGACCTTAATCCAAGAAAGGGCAAAAGAGAGTATAAGTTAGCGGTAGGTGCCCACGATGCTCCAAGAGGTGCTAATGCCCATTGGTTGGTTACTGATGGAAATAAAATTCTTAGATATCAAATAATAACTCCTAGTGACAGAAATTTCAGTCCAAATGGCGGTCCAGTAGAAAGGTCAATAATAGGCCAAAAAGTTACTGAAATAGAAATTTCAGGCCTCGATGCTTTAAGAATTATAAGGAGTTTTGATCCGTGCTCTGCTTGTGCGGTTCATCTAGAATATAAGAATAACACACTAAAACTTATAGTTTGAAACTCTCTTCTAGAATTTTTAATAATTCTTTTAAATCATTTATAATACTTGATATACTAAGATATTTCTCGTCTCTTTTTATTATTTTGATTGTAGTATCAATTTGTACTATACAAAACTTTCTTTGGTTCATGTTGAAATTCTTAGTGTTAGCTATTATTACACCAGTAAGCATAACGTTACCTATTAATGGAAGCATTGACGGTACCTTTATTAATTCCTTGGTTTTAGTATTAATTTCAGCATTTATTTGATAAGCCCATATAACCTCGTCCAGCCTTACCTTAAGAGAAAGCCATCTCAAATAATTATCGTGCAAAATTTGAGACTTATCAGTATTAAGAGAAGAAAAAGTTAAAGATTTTACGAAGTTCTCATTTCTTTCGTCCCTATCTACGAATACGTTTACTCCATTATAGTTAAAATTATCAGAATCTATAGAGAAGAAATCCTTTATAAAACTTAAAGGTATAGGCTTAGAAAAAATTATAGAATTACTTAGATTTTCTATTTTCAAGCCCATCACCTTTGAAGCGTTCAGCTATTTTCCATAATACTTCTATTGGATCTTCTATATTTATTGGAGACATATTAGAAGATATTGCAGTTGCTCTTCTCCTTTCGTCTATAGGCTCTTTAGATTCCTTTATTTCGATACCTTCAATTCCTAATTCTTTAATCATCTTCTTAAGCTCTTCAACACCGTTCAGCTGAGGATATTTTACTGGCATAATGAGTCTCAAAATTTCTGGATCTAATGTCAAATCTTTCTCTATCTCGTCGAATATTTCCTTTAAAAAATATTTCCTTAATATCCAGCTCATGACTTTATCGCCTTGGCTAGAATTTCAGTATAATAGTAAACTTTAGAAATTCCTTGATTTTCCTTTACTGCATTCTCTAATGACAACTTACAATTAGGGTCTAAAGTTACAACCGCCTTAGCCAAATTACCTAATTGTCCTACAACGTATGCCCTCATTTTACTGACTATTTCTTTCTTCTCATTGATTAACTCTAGATGATGCCCACAAGTGAAAAGCGAATATGAAGAAGGCTTTTGTTTAGGTTCCTTAAACTTAGGTATAATAGCTTTTAACACTTCTCTTGGAGGTTTTTCTACACCGCCTAATCTGCTCAGAAATTCCGAATCATGAACTGTAATATCATCATTTATATCGGCTTTATCAAGCTTAACGTTTCTTTTTTCCATCTCATTGTAAACAGTCTCAGTTAAGTGCTCAACTCTTATTTCCGGGTTATAATGGAGACTCTTGGGTCCTTGCCATCTTAGGAAGAATAACCCTGCTCCGTCACTCGTAAGTATCTTTTTCACATTAAGCTTCTTCGCCTCCTCATAAATTTTGGTAAATTGAGTTCTGGCAGCCTCAAAATCTCCTGCAAAATAAGCATAATATCCTATATCGCTTATTTCACTACTTACAGTTAACTTACTCCTTAAGCCTTGTGCTATGATTCCTATTTGAGATAAGATATTGATATCTTGAGCTTCTAATGCACTTGGTACATATAGTATTTCAGCGTCTTTTTGATCAACGCTTAATCCAGCAGATTTTGCATTATTTTCCCACTGCGTTTTATCTATTCCCATAGCATTACCAATTTTCTTAGTATTCTCGGCCCACTTCTCAACATCTGGAATGTTCATTCCAGTATAATGGAGTATCCTCCTCATTAGCAGTGCAGTGTACCAATTTGGTATTTCTAAAGGTGAGACGTCTGTGCAAGCACCGCATGCAGTACAATTATATGCTGACTCCCTCCATGACAAATATTCCTTTTTCTTTAGTCTCCTTAATCGTAATACTCTAGCTACAATACCGTACCCGGTATAGTACATTGAAAATAACTTATTTATCTCATAAGTTCTCCAAGCTGGAATATCTGTAGCTTCTTTAGTGACTAGCCAAAACGGGCAGGCGTATCTACAAACGCCACATCTCATACACTCTTGTAAACCCCACACATCATATGGAGTCATCTCATCTAAAGTTCTAGAAACTATTTGTCTACCTATTTTTACTTTTCCTCCTTCCACTTTAAATCCCCCACATTCACTCTTTCTTTCTGCCATATGCGTAGCCTCTAAATCCTTTGCCTATGTAATATCCGAACATATGCCAACCTTTACTGAAGGGTACATATCCTATGAATGCCCCGACTAGTGCAATATGAAGACCGTACCAATTCGCTTGATTTGGAATCCCTAGGTAAGGTATAGGTACGTCGTACATTGCTGCAAGTCCTGTGACAACTATTGCTAATAATAATATAAGGAATATGTAGTCTCCAGAAGAGCTTAGTCTCTTATGCCCAGTTACATCCTCAATTATCCTCGTAACTAGGTAACCAGTTATTCCCGCTAATGCTAACAGTCCCATTACCGTTCCGTTAACTAACACCGCAAGAAATCCCCAAGGATCGAATGTGGAAGTTGAAACTTCTGCAGAATTCCACGCACCTAACGGATTTAATATTCCACCATGAGAATAGGAATTACTGCCCAATAATCCCATTTGATACGCTGAGGTAAATTGCTCAGGTGTCGAAATCTTAAAGAGAAACCATAAGGGATTAGGTATACCTAATATTGTACCGAAGATGTAATTCCAAGCTATGATGTGTATGCCGACAATTATAATTACTCCAAGCATAAAGATATGCCAAAATATTGTCTCTACTATTAAGAACGGGTCTCTTTTTGCCGCGCTTCTAAATGGAGTAGGTATTGCAGTTATTGCTTCTTTGAATTCACTACCGAATCCAGAAACTGCATAGGATGGAAATCTTCTACCTAAAAAATACCTTGAAATCCTATATATTGCTCCGAATACGAAAATTAAAAGACCCAATGGAAATACTACGTTTAGCCCCCACCAGTACAGAGCGTCAGAGGAATAAGATGCACCTATGGCATAAATTACCGGCAACACGTTTATCACCTTAATTGCATTGCAAACTTGTAGAAAGTCCTTATCACATTACTTAAATCCACTGGAGCTCCTAAGGTTTGGAACCTAACCCTTCCGTCTGGTGTCACTACATGAATTCCACATACAAAGCACGGATCAAATGACCTTAACGTCTGCGCGAACTCAAAACCATCCCATTGTTCCGTAGGTATAATAGTGAGTCTAGGCGTGCCAGGAATGTTATAATCTGGATTACCCATTATGGCTTCCTCAAAAGTTCCTGCACCATGAGTTGGTGACGCCGGTTTAATTGTTTGTATCCCATCATCATATGTTAACTTAACTCTTGGTCCAGCATTTACAGTAGTTGGTTGCATTTGTTGTGGATTTATAGTAGGTACTGAAACGCCAGTGCCAGTTGCGAATACTTCAGAGTGGAATTGTGCACCGCGTGGTGCCTCTTTCATTCCTACACCTATAGCAACGTTTTGATTAGTGTTCCGCTTATACGTCCAACTGGAAGGAGGCATCGAGCTCACTTGTGTCTTACCTTCTCTTAACCATTTTAGTGCAGTGTACCATGCTACCCACATACCCATCCCGTCTAGCCCTGCTTCAAAAGCTCTGGCCCTCATTCTTTCTATCGCGTTCGTGACTATCTTTCCTCCTGAGAGTTTGTACGGTGCAATATACTTGAATTCTATTTCCTTTCCTTGTTGAAATTCTGGAGGTAATGAAATTCTAGGACTCTGTACAGTTGGCAAATAGAAAGTAACGCTCATTTCATTACTATTATATTTAGCACCTAATCCTGCGGTAGGATATTCCGATGTGTATATTGGAGTTGGTGCTTGAGGTTGAAGTACTTGAGCATACATAACTGCTTGAGGATCTGCCTCTGCATTATAATACAAATTAGATATTGGTTTATGATTCTGATACGGAACAAACCTAGGAGATACAACCCAAGAGTAAGGAGTCGGATAAGCCATAGGTATCGGTCTAGGCTGGGGATTGGGCATTGTCCACTTTCTCCAAGGATGATAATAACTTACAGGATTGCCTATAGGATCCTCAGTTATGCCAGAAACTTCTGAAGGAACCTCTGAAGCGAATGTACCGTCCTTTACCCAAGGATTATACCAAGAGGATTCTACGAATTCTCTTATACCTAGATTTATATCTATTAGATCATTAGTGACCAAGGTTGGGGGAGAAGTTGAGGATTGTTGAATTACTAGCCCAGGTTTAACTACCCTCGCTCTACCCCAGTCTCCCATGTGCTCATAAGTGGCGTCGTAAGGGGCTACTGGCGTACTTGAAGGTGTTACAACTGGAGCCTCAGAAACGTCACTTTGGCCATAACATACAAAATTGCCTGGCCTATTTCCTTCCTCGGCAAATCCTAACGTCCCGTTAAGTTTGTCATACAACGCTTGTATTCCGAAGACGTTATCATAGTCTGCTAAGAATAAATCTAGGTATTCATATGCAGCCATTTGCTTCATTAACCATGCAGTACCATCTACCATTCTTTGGAAATACCTCTGTAAATTCTCTATAGTAGGTGGTACTCCTATACCTCCTGGAACCATTGTTATTGGATGAGGTATCCTTAAATAATACAATAATTCGGCCTCATGTAATATTCTCCAACTATATGCTCCTTCTAAGAAATATGCACCTATAATTGGCACTAACGCATCCATAATATCAGCTACTGTTTTTAACTTAACTCCTGCCATTTCTAGCTCTGACGGAGCTCCCATTGGAAATGCTTCAGAGTATTGAGCAACCTTACTTAACGGAGTTTGCTGTGCAATCTCGTATATTTCTTTCGGGAAGTATCCTGCTATCTTAAAGAATAATGAACTCCAATCTGGTCCTCCTAAAGCTGTTAAATGTGCTGTAGCATCATAAGTCATTGCAGCATCTATGCCCAACACTATTCCTTCTAAACCCAATGGAGGAGGTGCATTACCACCTTGTGCCATTTCTTGAGCTATCCTTTCTATATACTGGTGATGTTCACCGCATATTCCGCATTCTCTACTGGACAACATTATAACGTCAGGTCCAGGCTTATTTCTCATGAATATTTCAAATCCTCTAAACATTCCACCAGAGGCATAAGCGTCTGCTGCTCTGTTAGTATTAAAGTCAAAAGTTACTTGAATTCCTAGCTCAGGTTTTATCCTAACTATAGGTTCTATTAAGACTGGTTTAGTCCAATCAAAAGTGAAATAATATGGAGAAGATGTACTACTCATTTTCCACCACCTTGAATTCTTGGAGGAGATCTTCTCTTTCTTGAAAAAGCATAACTTCCAATTCCCACTAATATTCCTGCAGCTGCAGCTGCCGCAAACAGTGTTGTACTCGGTATAGTCGGAGCATTAGGAGGTGCATAAAACGGTTCGTATAAGTCTGGGAAACCTGGTGCAGTACACGCTATGCATACTCCTCCTCTGGTACATCCTCCGACCCCTCCTACCCAACCCAGTCTAGGTGCCGGACTATTGGCTTCAGTTCCTTTGCAACCTAGGCTGTAAGTACATTGAGGATCGCCGAACTGATAAGCGAACTTCCCTTCAGCAAAAAAGCCAGCCCTTGGACAATTTTGATGAGTCTCGTTACCGTAAAAGAATTTTGGCCTGTTAAATACATCTAAGTCATCTGCAGGATTTGGACCCAGACCTCTAGCATATAATACAACTGAAAGTAAGGTTCTCATTATCCAATCTCCTGCCGGAGGGTCTGCAGCTACGGCTATTATTGGTAAACCTCCCTTGGACTTCCAGTGGTAACTTGGGCCAGGCCATGCAGTATTTATTGGAGAGTTAGTTACAGAGAATATGTCCTCATCAATTATATCTGGTGCTAAATCCTTTTGATAAACTTGATAGGCATAATACGGAAATCCATAAATTCCTCTGTATGGATCGTCTAGCATTCCCATTGCGTATGTAGGGGATCTTTTTCCTAGACCGTTAGTAGTGGCAGGAATTCCTCCATAGGTCGCACAAGCACCAGTTGCTACAACTGCATAAGCGTTTTTCATTAGGTTAAAAACGAATTCCTCGCATAATAGTGCACTTCCATCAGGCTTTCTTCCTGCAGAACACCAGAATTGGTTCTTTTTATATGAATACGAAACTCCATTGTATACGTCCCTTGGATATAGACCGAATTCATCAAATAAAGTACCTTCTACGACTAGGACGTATGGATCCAGTTCTCCATTTAGAGCCATTTCCATAGTAGCGTAAGCCATGCTGTCTTGAGGCATTAATATTGGGTGATATACTAAATTCACGTTTCCTAGTTCTTGAATACTCGGTTGCCTTAGAGTTATTGGCTTACCATCAAAATATACTCCAGTTATCACGTCTTCAACTGATGGGTTCATTGCATCTATAAAGGCTATAGTATTTCCACCGCACCATCCATTTCCTGTCCATATTATATTTATTGGCTGATCGGAATCTTGTGCCTTAGAAACTAGTTCTTCATAGGTTAAGCCACTTGCAGCTAGTGTAGTACCTAAGGCTGTTACCCCCGATAGCTTTAGAAACTCTCTTCTATTTAACTTCATCTTTTCACCTATTTATCTGGTATATTCTCTGGTACTGTGTTTATAAATTTTTTTAACAAAACTTCTTATTTTTCTTCAATTTCTTGTATTTATTTTATTAACTATTAATGAAAAGTTGGAGATGAAGTTTATTAATGATAATTGCTAATGTTTCCATATGCTAGACTTAACGGATAGCGACAATAATATTACGTCACTTTTAGGCTATGTAGATTCAAAAGTTGTTATATTCATGGATTCTGCGCTGACTGAACTAGCTAATATAATTTTTCTTGAATTAAAGGAGAACTATATTAAAAGTCTTATAGAAATTTTACCTTCTGGCATAATAATGAAACAGATATTCAACGAGGAGGTGAAGTTTGGCAATTTAATATATGATAAACCACCGAGAATATTAATACTTCCTTCTTCTGAAATTTCTAGCTTAAAACAATGGGAATTATTATTAGCAGTATCAAATTTCGTAAAGATCAAAATGTTCATCGCTACAGAACTAGATGATATATGCAAAGCAAAAAGAATAGCAATAGTAAACCCAGAATACTCAGTATTTTCTTCAAATTTCATTAAATCATACAAATGTGATGGCGAGTTGGTTCTAGTTAAAAATGAGGGAGAAGTGATAAAAGAATTAAAGAAGGGTAATGTTGATGCTGGCGTTATATGGCTTCATTCTGCTAAGGCTAATGGTTTAAAAGGTTATGAGTTAAATAAGACCTTCACTATGCAAATAGGATTATTTAAAGGTGCAGATAAGACGTTGATTAATGCCTTTGAGATATTAAGGAATTCTCACACAATAAGGGAAAATGCAGAAAAAATTGGTATGGTGTGGTTAGGTTGAAAATACCAGTTATTGCGTTTTTAGGATATTTATATCAAGGAGATTATTCAATACCTATTAAATTAGCTGATGAACTTAAAGCGAAAGGCTTAGACGTTCTAGACTTAAGTCTAGGTGCAATGAAAGCTGCAGACATTCTACGTATTTTATCCCCAAACAAATTAATAATACTCACTGCTGACAAAAAGGGTAAAAAGGAATTAAGAATATATAAACCAGACGATATTGAAAATAAGATATCTACTTGGATTGACGTGATTTCAAGTATGAGCGCATATTATATGGACATAAACTCTTTCCTTAAAGTCGCTAAATCTTTAGACGTACTTCCTGAAGACACTACAATCATAGAGTGCGAGGTTGAACTGGATGAAGGAATTGAATTAAGTGAGTGGGGAAAAGAATGCTTAGAATTAATGAAGAAAAAAATTATTGAATATTTCCGTGGTTATTCCACCTTCTCACAAGGATGAAAATATAAAGAAGCACTAGAAGACTGAAGATGTCGGAAATTGATAAGGTAATCCCGAATTCCTTTAATTGGTATTGGGAAGCAGGAAAACCAGGCGGAACAATAACGTAAGCTGAGCTTAATACTGCTAGAAAATAAAGAAGATAATAAATTCCAGTAAGTACAATTCTTTTATTACTTTTTTCTATAAAGAGAATATACACCCCCTCAAGAATTTCCCCTATAAACGGCACTAATAATATGGGGAGCGTGTATTTAAGTTTCGAATTTGTCAAATTAATATAGAATAAGATAATAATTAATGTTTGATATAGAAAAATTAGAAAGTAATTGATTAAATTAAAATACGTATATATAGAATTAAACTGTATAGGGTACATTAACATTAATATTAATTCATATATAAATATTACTTGTCCTAGAATTATGGATATAATAAAAACGTTATGAAGTCTCATTGAGTCTCACCAATAATCTTCCATATTCTGCTTGATCAACATAATTAAACTCGTAAAAAGAATTAAGAAAATAATCAGCTATCTTACGAGATTCCTCAAAATACCCTAAGTTAAGTAATCCTTGTGCAAAGATAGAATTTCCAACCATTATTTTATATCTACCTATCATTTCTTCATTAGCTAAGCTAGAATCTACATCATAAAACGTTCCATCCTCACTAGAATACTTAGACTTAGCTAGATTTACAACACTATCGCCTTCTTTGAAATATGATAAGAACCTAAGTAGATAAGCTAGATCCAAAAAGAATAATGGGACGTTAGCATTTAAAAGGTGAGACCATGAAGAATAAGATAATAGCTTATTTTTCAATGATATCGCTTCATCACGGAATTTTTTATCTTGAGTAAATTTAAATAAATAAATAAGAGCCTCACCAATTTTACTATTAACATCAATATAATACTTTTTTATTATTTTTCTATCCACTATCGCAATAGGATAAAGATCGTCTATTTTATTCTTTAATAACCAATTTCCTGTTTCTATGGCGTACTCAAGGAAGTACTCATCTTTAGTCTTCTCATAAAGTTTTAACAATGCAATTATAGCTTCTGCGTTTACATCCAAGAGCTTGAAATTAGGGTGCATTTTCCAATCGTAAGATTTCGCGTACGGATAAAATCCATCATCCCATAGGTAATATATTGCCGCCTCTGCGGTATATTTTGCTACTTCCAAGGAATAACTGTCACCAAGCTCTATTAAAAAAATCAACACGTTTGGTAAAAAATATTTTGGCTCTTTTTCAAAACCACCATAGTAAATATCAAACATAGCCAAGCAGTTACGTCTAATTGTGCTTATTGCCTCACCAATGGTGTACTTTGTTCTCTCTACCTTAGAAGAATTAGGTTTTATTAGAACTCCTCCCCCAAGGCTTAGGTCAAGGGCCTTTAGCAAGACTTCGCCTATGGTTTCTGCATTTACTTTGCCATAGATTCCGCCAATTACATTCCCTTCAGAAATTATCGATATTGATGGAAATATTTGAGGAGAATATCTTAAAGCTAAATCTGGACGCTCATCAGCGTTGACTTCAACAAATGCAAAATAGGGATTATAAACATTCTCAAATTCTTTTTTAACGTATTCGCAGTCTTCACACCAATCCGTCCAGAAGAGTACAGCTTTTAGTCTATTATCCTTTAATGCTTCCTTCCAATCCATAATTATTTGTATGTCAAATAAACTTATATAAGAATTTTGTAGAACTAATAGGCTTATCAAATTATAACTAAATTATGAAGAAAGGTATATAATGTCGAGCATTGTATAATAAAATATGTCAGTACCTATAAGTTCTCCTCAAAAGAAGGTAAATTTTGAGAATTTAGCTAGAGACTATCTAAAAATTTGGGATAATGTATATACGGAATTAAAGAGAAGAAATTCTAAGGCACTAATTTACGGCTCCATAGCGTTATATTATAGGCTTATGAATTCCAGAGATTCTATAGAGTTATTAAAATTAGGGAGGAATAACGGTCCTCAGGATTTAAATGTACTAGTTCCCACTAAATACAGAGACATCTTTAAAGAAGTAGTAATTAATGAGGGCTTTACTCCGTACTATCATCTAGAAGTAACAATAGGAGATAAGGCAGGCATATTTTTCATGAATGAAATGGTAATAAAGGCTTATTATATGGATAAAATATCTTTTAATCATGATTTCGAAGTAGACTGGTCCCAAGAATATTCATTAAGTTTAACTGACTTGTTGCTTACTAAATTGCAAATTCATTACGCTCTTGATAAAGACATAGCCGATATTATAGCCATCTTACTAAAATATGACGAGATAGATAAAGAAAAAATTGCAAGAGTTCTTTCTAGTGACTGGGGCTTTTGGAAGGATGCTGTAAGTAACTTAAATAAAATTAGAGAACTAATTAAAAAAATAGAAGCAAATAATCCAAATACTAAACTTAGGGATGTAATCCCATTATCGCTAAAATTTATAGGTTACATAAATAATTATCCCAAGTCGGATAATTGGAAGCCGTTGGGAGATGATGAAAAATATTGGAAGGATTTTTAATTTTGATAATAGTTATATCGACTATTATCGCAAATTCTCAAGCAAGTAACATAGGATGCGTAGCCTATACAATTTTTCTTAATAACGAAACTACAGTACCTGGTGGGTCTCCAAATTTTTTCTGTCAAATTTCACCTACGTATCTAGTAGAATGTGATAAAGGCAACATCTTTGTTGCAGCTGTAAATAAAATCTACGAAATTAGTCCGTATGGAAAGGTGATTAATTCATTAAATATTTCTGGTGTAGAATATTTATGTTATTATAATTCAACACTGATTGCAACTAGTGGAACCTTACCTAATAAGACTATTACACTTATTGACTTAAAAAACATGAGTATAAAGACAATAGTCACTTGTTTTTACCCACTTGCTGTTTCAGCAGTAAATAATACAATATACGTTGGTTCATACGGATACTTGTATTCATTAAATAACTATAGAATTTCTCAAGTGCTTAAAGTGCCAGGGAAAGTCACATCAATAACAACCAATGGAAAAATTCTCTTTATTTCAGGATTTAATTTTACTAAAAATCAAGGGTTCATAGTCTTCTATCCATCCGTGTATAAACCAATATATTTCAATACCTTTCCAAATTACATATTTTATTATAACTGTTCCTTATATGTTGCAGCAGATGAGTATATTTTTATTATAAACTTATATACGGATAAAATTAATTATATTGAAGTTCAAGGAGAAGAATTTGAGGGAATTACTATTAAAAACGGATTAATTTATGCCACGAGCGATAGTCTTTATGGTCCAGATTATGTGTTAGTCCTAAACGGAACAAGGATTTTAGGTAAGATTTACGTTGGTATAACTCCAATAGGGATAATATATGATAACATAAGTAAATTCATATTTGTCTCAAATTTCTTTGACGGGACTATCTCAATTATTTCTAACTCTTCATCGCATGGAACTCCTTATACATTCAATCTACCTCTTCTCGCATGTTATGAGAAAGAAGCGTTTAATATCTACAATTTTCAATTCTTACCTATAATAATATTAGGAGCAATATTTCTTATTATTTTAATGGAAGGAATAAAATATCTTAAATCTAAGTTTTAGATAGTGCAGAAACTATCGATTCTAAGTCTTCTTTAATTTTATATTCAATTTTTATATTTATAAAATAGATAAATGTTGGCCTCCCCTTATTACCGTTTCTCAGAATTTCCCTTTGAATAAAACCTAATGAATGCAAGGTTTTAAGGGACTTTATTACAGTACTCTTGTTAACGTTCATTTTTCTGCTTATCTCATCAATTTTAGCCTTTCCTAAGGTTTCTATAATTCTTAAGACTTTAAGATCCGTATCAGAAAGACCGTATAATGCCCTTAAAATGTTGTCTAGATTAACTCTCCTACCGCCTTTAACAATTATTTCTCCAGTATAAGCTATTATACCCATAATATCAATTTTATATTAAAACTATATATACTTTTCTTCATTTACATTTTCTAATTAAAAATATAATTATATTAAAAAATTAATTATATTATTTATTCCTCCCTTCATTAACTTCTCTAATTATCCATTCTGGTATTATTATTTTTGCCTTATACGATCTAAATATAAAATAAATCCCTGGCAAGGTCATTGCAATTATAGCTAGTGCATAGCTAGTTGAAGGAATCCCAAAGGCCGGTCCTGCTTCAATAACACCCATGATTACCACAGAAAACATTGTAAATGCAGTTATTGGCGATATTACTCTTAATACTACATCAATAACTCTGCCAGGCTTATTCCTCCACCAAGTAATAGTAGCAGTTATAGAATCGATTGCAAATTCCATTAACAGAAAAGCACCAGCCCCAGTTAGCACTATTCCGAAAAATGACTGCATAGACGGAGAGACTAACTCTAAACCTTGGACAAATATTTCTAAAGCAGTAATTGCTATGATAGTAAACCAAGGACTTCCGTATTTACTATGTACTTTAGAAAATATTCTAGGAAGAAGACCCTCTCTACCTCCTGCATACCATGCCCTGCTTAGAATATATGCAGTAAGCCATAAAGAACTCGCAGTACTCGCTATTACTGCTATATCCATTAACCAAACATAATTAGGAATTACATAGGATGCCCATCTAGCCAATGGATCTACTGCTGAACTTAAGGCAGAGATCGGAGTCTCTATGGTCATTATTGGCATTGCGATCATATAAATTATAAATACTGAAATTAAACCTATTATCCCAGAAGTTCCAGGCCATCTTGTAGGTTTTTTAGACTCTTCTGAGGCATAACTATCTATTTCCCAACCATCAAGTATTGTCGCAACAATAACCATAGTTGCAGCAAGGCCAAGAAAAGCTGAAGGAGACGTAAGCCAGGATGGACTAAAAAACCAACTAAAGCTAAATTTATTAATGTCATGAGTGGGTAACGCAACTAAGCCTATACCTATAAAGGACGATAATATTATTAATTCTATAACTAGAAACGCCTCAGTAAATCTTGCAGTTGGTTTTGCCCCCAATAATAGCGGTATTGCAGCTATAACTGCCCAAATCATACCAACTATTGAATCCCAGAAAACGCTTAACTCCATTGCTCTGCTTATCAAGTGTAGTCTATAGAGTAAATCTAAAGTGTATTCTCCCGCAGGAATTATGATTGGCGGTAGTGATAAAAAATATGCTAAACTTACTATCCAAAATTGGAAAGAACCGTATTTTTTACTTACTAACAACATTCCCCAATGATACGATGCACCTGCATGAGGAGCTTTTCTATTTAATTGCCTAAATATTATCGAAGCAAAAAGGAAGAATGGGAAAGACACTATAACAGCCATTATAGCATTTGGACCCATTAGTGCTACCATGCTTCCATAAGCGGCAGCAATACTAAACGTTGGTGCTACACTTGAGGTAGATAATGGGACTAAGTCTAGAATATGCAGAATATCTCTTTTCAGCCACTCTATTTTTTCCATAATTAATCACCTATGTTGGTATGAATACTTTACCTTAGTTTTCATACCATTATCGAATGAATAGTATTTAAGCTTTTCTATTAATTGCTCAAGAGAAGTTTTGCGAAAGAATCGGTATAATAAAATATCTAATTGCCATCGAAATATTTAATGCATTGAATCTACCACAAAGCGTAGCTAAAAATTTAATTTTTAATTGTCTATATTTTCTCTATGAAGTACAGCACTGAAATATCCACATCTCACTCTATGGATGCTCTTTTAACTTTATTATCAGATCCCAGTTTTGTTTTACCTAAGATATTCAAATCTATTAAGAAAATAGAAACAACCAATTCGAGCTTTTCAGGTACTGCTAGTTACCTTGGACTAACTCATGAAATTAATGGAAATGTATTTCGTTCAGTTAATAAGGTTTCTTATGTTTTCATATTACGACATGGTAAAGATACTGGATCTGGAAATTTAAATTTTATAATATCCAATAATAAAGTCGATATTATCTTTGAATATGAGGGATGGATGGAAAAACTTTCGCAATCAATAATTATTAAATGGATTAAGGAATTCTGCAGGAATTTTGAAGAGGATATAAGAATTGAAAGAATAAGAAGAAAACTTTAACTAAATGTACAGTCTTTAGAATTTAGTAATTAAGCTTACTGATATTATATAAAATATTGATAACCCAATTCCCAGTAATAGCTCAAATTGAAGTAGATTATACCATAATGCTATCGATAATCCCCATAACGCTTGTGGAATCGCTAATAATGGCCAAATTGTAGTAGGAATTCTTAAACTAAGTTTAATATCAGACAAAGCGATGTAAATCGTTATAAGCGTGGCTATTCCGTACGGTATCTCGTTAAGGGAAATTGAGTAATACAATGATGATAGACTTAAGATAATATCAACCATTATGAAAATTAAATAGTTATTTAGGTTCATTCTACCCTTTACTACCTTATATGAAAAATATACAGATAAAATTAGAGACAATAAAGTTATTAGTATACTCGATTCTTTTATGGGATCATAAGGCAGTGGTAAAATAGAATGCGTCATTTCAGAGGCAATATTAGGTCCTGAAAGAGCTAGTATGCTTAGCATTAAAGGATAATAATATTTACGCCTTATGGAAAAATATAGGATTTCTGGAAGAATCATTAGTAAGAACATAAAGGAATTAGAAAGTTCTATTAGAGCAAGAACTACATTAACAGGGGTTAAGAAAGAAACTGGAATGTCTGTCCCATAAAAGCTCAAAGCTAAAATGGCGTTATTAAATCCTCTTAAAATTACATAATATACTAAACTCATTATAATTTCATTTACTAATAAAAGTGAAATGTTATAGGATATATTTAATCCCAAATTTCTAAGAGTTATTGGAATTACAATAAATATTACTACTATGGGTAATACTATTCCAATATTGTTTAGCGAGAAAAATATCAGATATACTGAAGTACTTATATAGGAAATTATCATGGTTATTGAACCTAAATTATTTCCTCTAATACTTTCATCAAAGGCCCAAGATAAGGCTAAGGTCATTGTTATAACGTATGCTATGTATGTGAGAATTAAAGGAGATGGATAGCACATTATATCTCCCAAAATAAGTTATTTATGAAAGTTTTTTAATCTTCACTATAATCAAATAAGATAAGGTATTCTTTAGTATATTTAATTAAATAGGTAAGAGGTTATTACCTCAATCAAAATTATGTTTGCTTTTGTTTATTTGAGGTTTATATTAAATATGTTTATTAACCATTCTAAGTTAAAGATAAATGATAAACATGAGCAATAAAGATATTATAACACTCCTGCATGGAGCAGGAGGCTCTTATATGCACTCATTAATAAAGAATGTTTTCATGAAACTTAACGATAATTACGGCGAAGTAGGATTAGAAATGCTTGACGATGCAGCAGTCATAAATGATACGGTAATAAGCACGGACTCTTTCATAGTAAGACCCATCTTCTTTAAAGGTGGAGATATAGGAAGATTAAGTGTCAGCGGAACAGTAAATGATATAGCAATGATGGGTGGTGATCCAATCGCGTTAAGCCTTGCTATAGTGATGGAAGAGGGATTTCCCTTATCAGACTTAGAAAAGATCGTAGACAGCATTAAAAAGACTGCAGAGGAGGCAGATGTTCATATAGTTACTGGAGATACAAAAGTCATGGAAAAAGGTTCGTTAGATAAAATAATAATAAATACTACAGGGATAGGAAATAGACCACCGCAATTAGATTATAATATAAATACTTTACGAAAAAATAGACAGCCTTCAAGATGGTTAGTTCCTATAAACTTAAGACCTGGAGATAAGATTATAGTTTCTGGAACTATTGGAGACCACGAAATATCCATATTGTCTTCGAGAGAAGGAATAGGTTTTGAAGCCAACGTAAAATCGGACGTAGCACCGTTAAATAAGCTAATGCTAAAATTATTGGAAGTAGGAGGAATAGCGGATGCCAAAGACCCTA
>Ga0080003_1000488_pt1 | contig 26501 bp, 24 predicted proteins | sample JossMetagenome_FD_69206 | JGI IMG/M metagenome (GOLD analysis project Ga0080003, IMG submission 69206) | Hot spring microbial communities from Joseph's Coat, Yellowstone National Park, USA - JC2_E (SPADES assembly) (version 2) | ecosystem: Environmental > Aquatic > Thermal springs > Hot (42-90C)...
CATATCTCATTAATGAGAAATAGGTAACAGAGGGTATGCGTAGAACAAATACAGTCATTGCTGGAAATCAAAGCTAAATTGACTTGGAAAAGCATTCGTGAACAGCTGCAAGACGGTACACCACGAACCTATGATCAGCCTTGAAGGAACCACATTTCCTTCAGGGCTGTGAAGATGTCAGTGGTTTTCAGCGTGTGCTAAGGTATAATCATTCCAGCCAAGATGCTTATAGCCGTATGAAGATTTCTTCGATAATACCGTTTATATTGAGTCTTAAATAGTATGCAGTTAATTCTAAGGTTTAAACATATATGGATTTAAAAGTGACTAAAGATCCCTTTCACGAGATATTGGATGGATAGCCCGTTAAAAGCTTAAATGGCATATAAAAAATTCGTAATAATGAATTTCACGCTGGGATTATTAAATATGTGGAAGGCTAACGATGACATGATCCAGTTATCAATGAAGTACAAGACTTGAAGTAAATGATTGAGGGCAATGAAAACAGAATTGTAATGCGCAACATGCATGCTGATTTCTAGGCGTTCATCCTTCTTATAAGGCCAAAAGAGCTGGTAATGAACCCTAGAAACACTTCTAAAGCTAAGCTATGTTAGCTGTGGATATATGAATTAAAACATGAATCTATCATGCTGCTTTTTCATGTGACATAAATGCGGTTGATGGCTAACTGTAACGCATCACTTGACACAGTTTGTGTGGGCTGCCCCTAATGCCTGTGTACAGCATCTGCTCATTACTGAGACTGTGTACAGCAAGTTCCCTAAAAGAAGCAGCGCCGCGAGGTGTGATGTAACGTCTGAAAGGGTGTGGTAGTTCACTGAGGAAAGCATCTCTGAGTTTAAGCATTTGAGATTTATTCATAATTTCTAACATCCAATTTAATTAATAAAATAGAGCGCCGGGGGCGGGATTTGAACCCGCATGGGCTTTCACCCACAGACTTAGCAGGCCTGCCCCATACCAGGTTAGGGGACCCCGGCCCAATCGTTTGATTAGCATAATGTCTGTAATTTCCAGCTTAAAAACTATTTTGTCATGATGCTTTGTCATGTTTTTAAAAGATCACATTATAATAAGTAAGTAAAAATTCAATATCAATTTAATAATATCCTTTTTAAATGCTAACAATTTTAATTAACAAACAGCGCTTTAAATAATTATGCAATAAAGCGCGTCATGATAAACCCAGCTATTTTTTTGAGCCAGTAAGATAGGTTGATGTGGTTGATATTTTTCTACCCATTTCAATTATCAGCTGCTCAAAGCGATTTTCGTCAACCCTGTCTCCTACGCTTGCTCCAGCTGCATAAGCATGCCCTCCTCCACCAAAGAGCTCAGCCATTTTGGAAAGGTCTATGTCATCCCTGCCTCTCCTGAAGCTTACACCGCCATCTTCCTTGATCACTACATAAACATCTGCCTTAAAGCTCTTGATCAGAGCATCTGTTGCCTGTGTACCAGATATTATGCTTGGTGATAGGGCAAAATAAAATTTGAGTCCGCTTATCATCCTTTCTGTTGATGAGCTGAGCACCTTTTCAATGGCCTTCCCTTTGACCTTTTTATAGTGTTCCAGCACAGCCATTAAATCGTCAGTAGGAACCTTATCCGGGTCGTTCTGTGCCAGAATATAGGAAAGAGATACGAGCCTTGACCTTTCAGTTTTCTTTTCAAGATAATTATAATAATCAATTATGTTTACAATGTCCATAATCCTCTCTTCCCTTATTTTCCAGCTGTCAGATTGTGTAGCCATGTCGACTATCCTTTTGCTTTGCACGTCATCAAGGCTGTACCTTTGCGCAACGAGAATCGCAGCCGCAGGAGATTGCGGGTCAATCAGCAGGTCCACTCCCAGCTCCTTTAACCTTTGGCTGTATTCTGTCCTGTACTCGTGATGGTCTGTCCATAGGACTTTACCATCAATTCTGGATATTTTACTTAAAATTTCATCAAATCCCTTTAACATGATTGATATGTCACTTATGTACACCCTGCACTCCCTAATTTTTAGCAGTTCAGAGGGAATGATTTCGCTTTCATCTTCGTAATCCCTCATATAAACCATGAACGGTTCACCGTTTTTCTTGAACTTTTTTATCATGAGCGCCGCGCTTGCAACACCGTCAAGGTCTGCTTTATGAGATATTATTATGTTTAGCATGACAAAACGTGTAAATTACTGAAATAAAAATTATTCCTAAAAAAGTTGGTGCTGTTTCATTTAAACGTCGAAAAATGTATATATTCGTTAGTGGTTAAATGTTCTATGTCAAGAATTTATAAAAATCTGAAGGAAATTGTTGCACCTGACCATACTGCTTTGGTAGTTTGGGACGTGCAGAAAATGCTGGTCAATATGGTGTTTAACAGGGATGAGTTTCTAAGGAACATCAATGACCTACTTGAAGGTGCAAGAAGTGTAAGAATACCAATTTTCTTTACTATGATTGATCCACTACCTCCAGCGTTTCAATCTCCAGCCAGCCTTGCCCTGGGCAGGTCATTTAATGTGCAAGACAAATCAGCATTTGAGCTCGCGTTAAGGCCACTTGATGGCGAAGTTGTTGTAAGAAAGAACACAGCCAGTGTGTTTGTGGGCACGAACGTGGAGCTCATGTTCAGAAATGCTGGAATAGATACGATGGTGATAGCAGGCATTTCAACTGAATACGGGGTGGAATCAAGTGCAAGGGATGCCGTTAATCGTGGATTTTACACAGTTGTGGTTTCCGATTCTAGTTCTTCATCTGATAAGGCAGCTCATGAGAGGTCACTGGAAAACATGAAGAGACTGGGTCTGATAACTGAAGCCGCAACAAAGGAAATCATCGCAGCATGGTCATAACTGATCATTTGCCATATCTTCTGTTTCTCTCTTCGTAGGTCCTGAGGGCTCTAAGAAAATCTATCTTTCTGAGCTCAGGCCAGAACTCATCTATAAATATCATTTCACTGTAGGATGATTGATAAATCATGAAATCGCTAAGCCTCATTTCCCCTGATGTTCTTATTATGAGGTCTGGTTCTGGATTATCGATTTTTGCTGTGCTTAGGTAATTCATAAACGAGCTTTCATTAATCTGCTCTTCGGGCAGCTTTCCTTCTTTCACATCTTTTGCTATTCTTTTTACTGCCTGTATTATTTCAAGCCTTCCACTGTAGGCAAGTGCAAGGTTAAGGTACATTCCGCTGTTTTTCTGAGAAATTTCTTCAAGTCTGTAAACCTGATTTTTAAGGAAATCGGGCAGCATTTCAATGTTTCCAAGTGCATTTACCATTATGCCATGCTGCTGTATGAGCCCGCTTTCCTCAAGCCTTTTTAGCTTATCATACATTGAGCTGTATATTGCGTCAAGCTCATCCTGTTTCCTTTTCCTTATATTGTCAACAGAAAGCGCATAAAGTGTAACAGTCCTTATGTTGTACTTCAGGCACCACCTAAGAAAGCTTTCCGCAACATCAGCTCCAAAAGTGTAACCGATATGGGTTGCAAGCCCCTTTGCGCTAGCCCATCTCCTGTTGCCGTCCATTATTACACCTATGTGCTTAGGAAAAGGTCCCTGTTCAACTTCGTTTTCCAGTATGTGCTCATAGAGCCTGTCTATAAGGAGAACTCTTGAAAGTGTCCTTATAACCCTGTCCAGTTTCAACTTCTGCTCTTCCAGTAGTCAAATATGTAGTATATGATTATAAAGGCTGTTGCTAGCAGGGAAAGTATTATTGCTATAAGTGGTATTGCAGAAATTTGAGGGTTCATGAGCAGAAGACCAAGCGTGAAAAAAGGTATATAGTAAAGAAATAGAGCAACAAAGAGCGAAAGCTCTCTCAGCACAGCTACCCTGCTTCTCCTTATGGCAACTACTGTATTGACGACAAGAAACAGTGCCAGCGCTGTCCATAGATACGGCTCAAGGTTGACTATTGAATAACCAACAAGGTAACCGAGTAGAGCTGCCGTGAACTGTTTCTGTATTTGAACAAACTGAGGTGTTAATGAAATCAGCTGTGCAACCTTTATTATGCCCATGGTAGTTATGAGAATGCTGGAAATTGCAGTTAAAAATTTCAAAAGGAAGTGTGGGTTCCTTCTCATCTGTGAAACAGAATTGTCCAGGTTGAACCCCCTTACAATAAATGCAAGCCCAATTATTAGAAGGATAAGGTATGAAGCAAGGTCACGAATCGGCGTAAAGTAAAGTATAGAGTAAATGAGCAGGATCAATCCAGGTATGCCCAGGAAGTACTTTGAGTACCTTGTATCAAATATTGCCATTTTGAGGTACTTGCCCAGAACCATATAGCTTTCCTCAATGTTCTGGCTGTGCTTTACTACAACCCTCACAACGGATCTGATGGGGGAATATGACATGAGCAGGGGCAGAACCGCTTCATCTTCAACACCGTCAGATACTAGAACTATATCGGTAAAATTGACCCTTTCTTTTATTTCGTTCATCTGCTCCCTTATGATTTTGTCGGCTTTCAAGCCGCCCTCCGGTGAACCTGTAACTATAGCTATTTCACATTCACCTTCAGATTTAAGCTGATCATATGCCTTTATGGCGCCCATTATGGCATTGGCATCAGCCTCTTCGGGGTCAGCTGTCCCTAGAGCTAATGCTGCAGAAAGGCAGCTTTCCCTTCCAATTATAGGGGCCCTTAATCCAGTCTTGGTGCCCACGTCATCGTCCCTATCAACCATCAGAACAAGAGTTAACCCCGCCAATGACAATGTTTGAAATTAATTAAAAGATAAGCTTTTATCTTATTATAACGAAATTTGTTTAAAAGTTCATGAACGCACGAATGTTTTAGCAGGCTAAGCAAGCACCGCCACATTTTTATTTGCCCCTTTATTGTTTTTGTTTATGCAATCTGATTTAAAGGACTATATGCTGAGTTTGCTAACAAAGCTGATTTCAATGGACACTGTTTCCGGGACAGGAAAATCTCTGGCAGATTGTTATGAATACTTAAAGAAAGAAATGGAAAATCATTCGCGCGTCTTAACAATTAATGGCAAGGATGGCACAAGAAACTTGCTGGCTAAGGTTGAGGGTCAGGGGCCCAGGGTTCTTGTAGCAGCCCACTATGATGTCGTGCCACCGGGCACAGGATGGTCATCTCAGCCATTTGAAGCAAGGGTTGAAGGTGATAAAGTGTTTGGAAGGGGGGCAGCAGACGACAAGGGTGGAGTTGCCGTGGCCATGGCGCTTTTAAGAGCTTCAAAGGGCAGGTGGAACCTTTCAGTTGCGTTGACAGGTGATGAGGAAATAGGTGGCTCAAACGGCCTCGGTGCTGTTATGGAAAAAATCGGGAGGGCATACGACCTTGCATTGATACTCGATTCATTCAGCAGGGAGGTTCACTGTGGTGCCAGCGGTGTAGTGAGCGGCTCGATAATAGTTAAGGGGAGGGGAGGTCATGCAGGGTACCCTCACCTTGCAGACAATCCCCTTTATAAGCTTCCGGCAATTATTAACTCACTAAAGGAGTTTTCGCAGATAAGGGAGAAAAAGCTATCAGCACTTAAGGCGCCAGTGGGTTCACCCAGGGATAGGGTATGGGGCAGGTTTTCACCAACCGTGATCAGTGCAGGAGACAGGACAAACGTAATTCCCAATGAAGTAATAATCAAGTTTGATATGAGGCTTCTCCCAGAAGAGGACAGAGATACTGCAATAGATGAAATGAGATCATTCATTGGGAAATTGCCGGATGTTGAGCTGAGTGAAGTTAAAGGGGGAGGGAACTATTATACGGATCAAAACGTTCCAGTAGTAACGACCTTTGCTGGCCATATACTAAATAAACTCAATGAAAAGGAGTGCTTTGGTGAACTCGGGGGGGATGATGGGAAGTACACTGCGGGGGCAGGAATACCCACAGTGGGGTATGGGGTGATTGATAGTGACAGCAACATACATGGAAGCAATGAATTTGTAAGGATTTCAACAATGTTAACAGTAACTGAAAACATAATGGAAGCTCTTGATAAACTGAAAATGTAAAAAGTTTTATAGGTAGGTTTAGAAATTACTTTTGGACATACGTTGGCAGATCTTCTGGCAATGCTCAAAGAGCGGCAAATTAGGGACATAATAGCTTATTTGAACCACGGCGATAAAATCATGCCAGCAATTGACACTGAAAGTGGTATGGCATATTACAATGTTGGTAATACTAAGCTAGACATTTCTGTAATAGATAGTTTGATAGGGTGTGGTTTGTTAAAGGATTCAGGGTCAAGCAGCCTCGCATCATGCCCGGTGTGTGGCAATATGGAGTTCAACGTTGAACTAGTCTGTCCTACGCATGGAGTTACTCTCCAGAAAGAGGAGATATATGAGGAGCCAAGGACTGGCTTCATAGGCACCATTGATAAATTTATTTTAAAGGACAGCAAAACGCTTACGAGCCCCGTGGATAAAAAGGAAATAACCAGATCCAGCATTGTAAAGAGGAGTTACTGGTTCAGGTGCAGCGTGGGGGGGGAGGTTGTTAATAATCCAAAGATTGTGTTGCACTGTTTGAAAGGGCACGATTTTGAAATCATTCAGGCAAACATTGTAGAAATACACCGTTTTATACCAGATGAGTCGAAGTTAAAGTTCGCTGTTGACTACATCAAATTCCTAGAATTTGCATCTGACTTTATGAAAGAACGTGGATACAATGAGGTAGACAACAGGCTCGCAGGAGCAAGCAAGGTTACCTATACCTTAGACGCAGTTTATAGAAAGGGCACTGAAACCCTTGCACTTAGCGTCATGAGCGGTGGAAACTCAAGCCTTATGGGCGTGATTTCAATGCTTCCTGAGATATATGATTTAAAGCAGGCAAATGTCGTTGACTTTGCTGTGGTGTTTATTCCGTCTGTCGGGCTTGACGTAACCTCAGTCCTTGAAAGGTATGGGGTGAGTATCATATCAGCAAACAGCTTTGAAGATGCAATAGAAGCATTAAAGCGGAGCATTATAGCCACAAGCCAGCAAAAAATTAGCAATCAATAAATGTATAAATTTATATTTCTGAATTTAAATTAAATTTTTGATGGAAAACAGTGGTGTACTTAATAAGGTCAGTGCGGCATTTATAAAGGTATTTGGACCTCAAAAATGGATATATAGCATTGTTGGGAGGCCAGACCCCAGCTTAAGGAAAGCTGGGCTGAGCTTGCTGCCGGATGAATTTTCTTCAGTTATAGTTGTTATTTCGCTAATAGCAGCAGTCGCTTCGTTTGCTGTAACCTTCGTCGTTTCTATTATTGAGAAACTTTCAATATATATTGCACCAGCCCTGGCAGTTGTTGTATTCTTGATTTCTGCATTTATAATAAAGCTCTACCCGGATTTTGTAATTTCCGAATATTCGTCAGTCATCAATCTAAAATTGCCATTTATAGTGTCTGAGATGGCAACGCTCTCAGATTCAGGGATGACCTTGGATAAGGTAATCGAATCGATATATCAGCTTGGTCATGAAAGGGCAATAAGGATCATTTTCATGTATCTTGTAAGGGACATGAGACTTCTTGGAATGGATATAATTTCCGCGCTAGACGATGCTGCCTCAAGGTCACCTAGCAGGGAACTTGCAAACTTTTTTATGTCTCTAAAGGGTGCAATGGTTTCGGGTTCAGACGTCAGTGGGTTCCTAAAGGATTACACCCAAAAGCTCATGGTTGACAGAAAGATATCGCTCAGGTATCTCACGGAGAGGCTGAACGTCATGGCGGAGGCTTTTACAACCATATTTATAGTGTTGCCCGTTGTCGTTATAGTGATGCTGCTTTTGCTTCTAATGATATCTAGCACGAACGGCCCAACCATATACCTTTACTTGATGCTTGTTACTTATGGACTAATTCCACTGATGGGGGTCATATTTGTGCTGCTGATGGAGGCAATGGGTCCAAGATGAAACAAGACAGAGTTTACATTTTGCTGTCAATAGCCATTCCAGGTGTGCTTGTTGCAGTTTCAGTTTACCTCCGCCTCAATCCCTACGGCAATATGTTCGGTTTCATGCTTGTTGCAATGATACTTGCAGCGGTGTTACCTTATGGAACAAGGGCCTGGATGAGAAACAGGGAAAAGGCAATGATCGACCAGGAGCTGCTTCCCTTCTTATCTGACCTTGGCAGCTTTACAAAATCTGGCAAGGACCTCATGACGTCCATAATCATGAGCACTGAAAGGCGTACTGGGCCTCTCAAAAGGAGGCTTTACAGGCTAGAAGAATCAGTAAAGCTTGGCATGTCACCTTCTGATGCCCTTAACAGGCTTTCTGAAAACATGCCCACTCCACTTTCTAAGGATGTTTTTCTTATAATTTACAGGTTAATGCTTTTTGGGGGAAACGCACCAGAAGTAATCGATTCACTTAGAAATAACCTGACAGACCTGAACACTGTTGAAATGGAAAAGAAAAGTATAATGAGAAATTATGCTTCAATAATATATGTATCATTTATATTACTGTTGCTTATAAACGTGATCCTTTTCAGGTACTTTTTCCTGAAGATAGCGGCGCAACCAGTTGCATCATCACCTTTTGGGGCAGCTTCGTTGAACCTTGTTGCAATAAAGTCCATAATATTTCAGCTGTCACTTATTGAGGGTACAATATCAGGCGTTATAGCAGGAAAGATTGGGGAGGGAAGCTCTGCTGCTGGCGTAAAGCACATAATAGCAATGCTCATTATTGCTCTGGCATTTTACTATCTTCTGTGATCTTCTTGTCAGAAAGCATTTTAATAACAAGCATCCCTACAAAGAATAATAAAACCATATAGTTGTAAGGTTTCAGAATAAAGAAACCTATAAATGGTACATAAAACACCACCACTCCCCTTATCATGCTCTGCGTTACCACAAGTGGCTTCATACTAGTAAAGTTCATATCAGGTATGGGATTTGTAAGTTTATTGAAACCCTGGACTATTACGCCATCGTCAACCCTGCCCACCACGTGGTGTATCACAAGTTCCTTATAAAACGGATTATAATAGACCACAATGCTCCTGTTAACCTGCAGCTGGCTAATGTTTACAGGCTGCGCAAATGCAAGGTATCCTGTATAAAGCTTTGGTTGCATGCTTACCCCGACAACAGGATATGCCACACCGGCAACATTGCAGATCAGCAGGGCCACATTGACAATTATGAGGATTACCGATAAATAGAACAAAGCATCTATAATTTCCTTTCTCATGCCCATTAAGCATTGATGGGGAAATATATAATATTTGGTTCGAGAGATATACCTTAAATGAGCGATGTTAGGTATTTAGTGGAACTGGATGTTGATTACAATGCAGACAGGTACAGTGGAAAGGAGTTGATTGAAACCGGTCATCTTGATGGCCTTGTACTAGATGCTGTGAACATGAAAATAGAAGATGTGAGGGTTGACGGAAAGCAGGCAAAGTACTCCTATGATGGAAGGAAGCTTTCTGTGTATGGTAACATTGAAAGGGGCATAGAAGTAGATTTTTCAAACAACGTTTCGAGCAACTTGATGGGGTTCTACATAGCAAGATATGAGGGAGGTAAGGTTTTTACAACACACTTTGAGCCAAACGGGGCAAGGTACTTCATACCGTGCGTTGATGTGCCTTCCTTTAAGGCAAGGTACAGGCTCACGGTCAATGTGAACACCGACCTCGAAGTGATATCAAACATGCCACCAGTAAGGGTTGAAAGGAATGGAAAAAACAAGACCATAGAGTTTATGGAAACCCCTCCGATGTCAAGCTACCTGCTTTACCTTGGTGTTGGGCCGTTTGACTATATTGTCGACAGTTTTGATGGGAAGGAGCTTTACGTTGCATCATACGGAAACAGGTCTAGGAGGGGGAAGTTTGCTGCGGAAGTGGCAAAGAGTGCCATAAAATTTTATGAAGAGTATTTTGATATAAAGTTCGCGCTTCCAAAGATGCATCTTATAGCTGTTCCTGAGTTTGCCATGGGCGCCATGGAAAACTGGGGAGCAATAACGTTCAGGGAGACTGCTTTACTAGCTGATGAATCTAGCGCAGAGCAAACAAGACGTAGCGTCGCTGTGGTCGTAGCTCACGAACTTGCTCATCAGTGGTTTGGAGACCTAGTTACCATGAAATGGTGGGATGACCTCTGGTTAAATGAAAGCTTTGCAACGTTCATGAGCTATAAGGCAATTGAAAACATGCATCCTGAGTGGGATCACTGGAACGATTTTGTGCTGGGGGAAACTTCTCCTGCATTTTTGATGGATTCGCTTTCATCAACCCATCCAATACATATAGATGTAAAATCAGAGGAGGACATCGAACAGATCTTTGATGACATTAGCTATGGAAAGGGGGCCAGCGTTCTCAGAATGCTAGAAAGTTACATGGGTTCAGAGCTGTTTATGAAGGGTATAAGGAAATATCTAAAAGTTCACTCCTTTGCAAACGCCACAATGCAGGACCTGTGGATTTCCCTGGAAGAAAGTTCAGGGCTTCCCATAAGCAGAGTTATGAAGGAATGGGTAACCCTGCCAGGCCATCCGGTACTGTACGTTGAAGAACAGGGTGATAAGTTAAAGCTCACACAGAAGAGGTTCCTATTTAAGGGCAATGAGAGCGGAACGTGGCCTGTGCCCCTTACATATTATCATGGTGATACAATCCAGTCAGTGCTTCTTGATTCTGACTCAGGTTACATAAAGAGGGCATCAAAGCTTAACGCTTCTGGCAGCGGCTTCTACAGGGTACATTACCAGGACTGGGAAGAGCCGCTTTTAAAGTCCAGAAATGCGTTTGATAGATGGAACGTTATATCAGATACCTATGCAATGCTACTGTCTGGGAATCTGGAATTGTCAAAATACCTGAGCCTGGTAAAAAGGTACTATGACGATTCAGGATTTCTCCCCGTCTGGGAAGTATCCACCCAGCTGGCCCAGCTACTTTCTATAAATCAATCGGTGATCATCGAGCACTACCTTGAGTTTCATAGAAAACAGTTCAATCAGTGGAGTCAGAAAAGGGACCAGACCGCTAAGGTGTTGACAGGAATAATATCAAGAAGGCTTGTGCTCATGGACAGTGAATTTGGTAGATCAGTTGCTAAATCAGAGTTTTTCTCTGCAGAGCCAGACATGAAATCAACTATAACGCTGGCAAAGGCCCTGTATTTAGACAATCCGTTCCAGGAGCTCAGGGAAATTTATGATAAAGCAAATAGCGATGAAGACAAATCAAGGGTTATTACAGGCATGGTTAACATAAGGGAGCGCAGCGGGTTGAAGGAAGCGTTAGACTTTTTGCTAAGCGAGAGAGTTAAGAAGCAGGACATAAGGTCTATTACTGCTTCAACGACGAATTATCCAAACAGAGATGTAATATGGGCATGGTTCACTGAAAATTACAGCGCATTGAGAAGGATATATGCTGGGAGCGGAGTGCTTCCAAGAATAATATCGTACACGATACCATATATAGGGTTGGGCAGGGAAAATGAGGTCAAGGATTTCTTCAAAAATAACCCGGCACCGGAAGCTAGTATGGGTATTTCGGTTGGGATAGAAATGCTAGATGTCTATTCTGGCTTATTCAAGCGGTTGAGCTCTTCCAGCGCCAGCCTGTAATTATAACCGTCAGTGAGGGCCTTAACTGAAGCTTCAAGTATATTTTTTGAGACACCGGTAGTTGCCCAGCGGAGCTTCTGGTCACCAAACTCTATAAAAACCCTTACATATGAAGCTGTACCTTTACTATCACCTTCAGTCACGCTCACCTTAAAATTTAGTAGCTCAGAAGTCTTAAGGATCTGAAAAACCTTCACTATAACTTTCCTTAGGGCGTTGTCCAGCGCGTGAACCGGACCAACCCCTGATTCCCTTTCATAATGAACTTCGTTACCCACCCTAACTATGATCTCCCCTTCCGATTCTATCTTTCCATTGATGTCTCTTGCATTGGCCATCCAGTAAAGCACATTAAATTTATCTGCATATAGGCCAAGGTTTTTTAATATGATTAGCTTCACTGTCGCGTCTGCGTTTTCAACAATTCCATAAGATTCAAGCTCCTTAATTTCACTCAATGACTTGATAACAGCAGGATGGTCCTTTTCTAGTTTTATTCCAAGTTCCTGAGAGTACTTTAAGAGGGTTGCCCTGCCTGATAGCTCGGAAACAACATAGTTCCTCACATTGCCTACTTTTTCTGGACTAATGTGCTCATACGTTCTTGAATCCTTTATCATGGCGTCTATGTGAACCCCGCCTTTATGAGTAAATGCATACCTTCCAACATATGGTTGATACGGGTTCTCCTGCATGTTCAGTATACCATAAACGTATGAAGATACCTCCTTAAGGGCTTTCAGGCCACCATCGGATTTCAGCGCCTTATAACCCATTTTAAGTTCAAGTGCAGGTATTATCTGCACGAGGTCTGCATTCCCACACCTTTCTCCAAGTCCGTTGATTGTCCCTTGAACATGTTCTGCGCCAAGCTTTACAGCCATAATGGAATTTGCAACAGCAACCCCTGAATCGTTATGCGCATGGATTCCAATCCTGGATGCAAACTTTTCCCTCACATCCTTTATCACATCAGCAAGCGTGTGTGTTAATGTGCCTCCATTGGTATCTGCTAGAACTATTGCATATGCGCCAGCTTCTGATGCCACTTCAAGGGTTTTCAGAGCGTATTCTTGGTCATCCCTGTAACCGTCAAAAAAGTGTTCTGCATCATATATTACATTTATTCCATGTGACCTAAGGTAATCTATTGATTCCCCAATAAGGGAGAGGTTCTCCTCAGGTGTGACCTTAAGCACTTCTCTTACATGCAATTTCCAGGTCTTTCCAAAAAGTGTTGCATAATTTACATCAGCCTGCACTATAGTCTCTAGGTTTTTGTCTGCATTTCCTGGGCTTCTCTTTGTTGAGCCAAATGCAGTTATTTTTGAATTGGTTAGTTGAGCTTTCTTAACTTCTTTAAAATAATTTATGTCCTTCGGATTGGAGCCTGGCCAGCCACCCTCTATAAAGTCAACACCTATCTCATCTAGCTTCTGTGTTATTGCTAGTTTGTCTTCAAGTGTAAAATTTACGCCGGCCATCTGGCTTCCGTCTCTTAAAGTGGTATCAAGTATTTCGACTTTATTCATTAAAGTCCTTCCTCATTATGCAGCCCCTGTCAGAGGGGCCCACCAGATGAGAGTACCTGATGAGCACCGATGAATCAGTTTTTATTTTGGGTCTAACCCAGCTTTCTCTTCTTTTATTTAGTTCTGTGTCACTCACCTTCAAATTAATAGTCCTGTTTGGAACATCTATTTCAATTATATCGCCGTCCTGTACTAACGCAATCGGTCCACCGTCCCATGCCTCGGGGCTTACATGTCCTACAGCAGGCCCCCGGGTTCCACCCGAAAATCTTCCGTCAGTTACGAGTGCCACCCTGTCATCTATCTTCATTCCCACCACAGCGCTCGTTACATCCAACATTTCCCTCATTCCTGGTCCACCCCGAGGCCCTTCATATCTTATTACGATTATGTGACCTGGCTGTATTTTTCCGCCTATTACAGCTTTAAATGCTTCTTCTTCTGAATCAAACACTGCAGCGTTTCCTGTAAATCTATAATTTTCCTTTAACGCGCCAGTTTTTATCACTGAACCGTTAGGCGCAAGGTTTCCCTTCAATATGGCTATTCCCCCATTTTTATGTACTGGATTTTTTTCGCTCCTTATGATATCAGGGTCATTTATTACTGCGCTTTCAACTATCTGACCAATTTTCATGCCGCTCACCGTCGGCAGGTCTAGATTTAGGTTATTCCTAATTGATTTCATAATTGCAGGAACACCGCCAGCTTCGTGCAAATCTTCAATCATATATGGGCCAGCAGGATATATTGGTGCAATGTGTGGGACCCTTTGGCCTATTTCATTAAAATCATCCAATGACAGGTTCACACCCGCTTCATTTGCCGCAGCCAATAGATGAAGTATGGTGTTAGTTGATCCACCAAGGGCCATATCTACAGCTATCGCGTTCCTGAAGGAGTCCTTGGTCATGAACTGTCTGGACGTTATTCCCTTCCTGAGCAGCTTAACTACAGTTTTTCCGCTTTCAAAAGCGATTTTATTCCTCTGTTCAGATGTGGCAAGGGCTGTTCCTCCATAGGGAAGCGCCAGCCCCATAGATTCGACAAGAATTGCCATGGTATTTGCAGTGAATAGTCCACTGCACGAGCCTGCCCCTGGGCAGGCAACCCTCTCTATCTCCAGGACTTCCTGCTCGCTGATTTCCCCCGAATTGTACTTTCCAACCGCTTCAAACACATCTATCAATCCAACTTTCTTGTTTTTATATACCCCTGCCTTCATGGCTCCACCTGTAACCATCACAGACGGTATGTTGAGCCTTGCAATTGCCATGAGCATACCGGGAGTTATCTTGTCACAACTGCTTAAAGTTACAAGAGCATCAAACTGATGAGCAGTTACCATTATTTCAACAGAATCAGCAATTACTTCCCTAGATGGCAGGGAAAATTTCATTCCGTAGTGACCCATGGCTATTCCGTCATCTACAGCTATTGTGTTAAATTCAAATGGAACCCCCCCTTCGGCTTTTATTCCTTCCTTTACATATTCTACAAGTTCTCTAAGGTGAACGTGACCTGGAACAACTTCAGTGAAGCTGTTGGCTATGCCTATAAATGGCTTTTTAAAGTCTTCGTCCTTTAAACCATCTGCCCTTAACAGGCTCCTGTGAGGAGCTCTACTTATTCCTTCCTTTACGGCGGAACTGTGATCCATTGTACTGCTTTCAATTTAAACGGCTTTAAACATTTTTGTTTATTTTTAACCATTAATCTGGGAAAACCAATTTTATAACATAGTGCTAAATTGGGCAAAGTTGACTTAAGTAGGTTCAGAAGGCCATTAGAATGTAAGGAAAAGTGAGCTTGCTAAGCATCTTGCAAGTTCACGGCTATCGTCGGGGGGCCCGCTTCTGATGTACCTATAACCCATTTTCCGCAGATGTTGAGAATATTCGACGTCAAGGTCATACAGCACTTCCATGTTTGTCAATAAAAAGCTCAATGGCACAACAACAACGTCTGTGTGCCTGCCAATAGGTAGGTCATAGATACTTGGACCAAGCCATCCATTATGTGTGTTCTGGAAACCGGCAAGATAATTTCTGTTTTTAATAAAGAAGCTTATCTTTTCTGCAAATTTATAAAAGCTTCTAGCGTATTCAGCAGACCCATCTGTGCTAACCGGTATGCTGTGGGCAGTGAACACTACTGCTGGTTCATCAAGTTTATCAAGATCTGACTTCAATTTTTTGCCCCATAGATCTGACACGCATTCAATATTTGAGGCTTCGGGCCCAATTTCTATTTGAGCAACATCCCTATAGTGTGAGACGTTACGTTCAATATCAAACGCAGTCTTCCTTGAATAAAATGTAAACAAAGGTAAAACAATGATATTTTTGATCCCAGCTTTTATGTCGAAATCAATAATGTCCTTAAGGTACGGTTTATTGTAGAGGAACGCATAGTCCACAGCACCACCAACCTCTTCTTCAAGCATTTTTCTTAACCCTTGAATTTTGTTCCTTATTGGGGAACCACCTGATAGTTCATACTTTTTCATGACATTTTTAAGTTCAGATTCGGTAGGATTGCGATTGTGCATGTTAATTAAAAAGTCCCTCAGTTCATCTACGTTTGATGGTGCACCAAAATCCACCAAAATTATGCCCTTCAATCTGACTGCATTTAAATTGATGGGCTTTTTAAAAATGTGTTTGTACAATTTATTTTAAGGTGTTAAGGGGGCCAATGTCACTACCGTAACAGCAGTTCACAACGTTTTTTGACCATGAATGTGTTCGACCAGCTTTTTAAGCTCTTTCCATTCAGTGCCAGGTAGAACACCGTGACCAAGATTGAACACGTATTTGCTCAGCCCCCTGGCATCATCAAGCACTCTGTCAGCTTCAGCCAGCATTGTGCGTTTTCCCACAAGAGCGTAAACTGGATCAAGGTTCCCCTGCACACCAATTTCCTTTGTTCTATAAAATGATCTCAACGATGTCTTCCAGTCTACGCTTATCGCTGTAGGTTTAACTTTTTGAACAATTTTTGCCATAAGGTGAGAACAATCGGTGCAGAAGTAGATTACGGGAACTTGGCCCTTTATTCTGGAAACCAGCGTTGAAAGCGCATTTAAATAATAATTTGTGAATTGTTCAGCTGAAAGGGTTCCCACCCAGGTATCAAAGAGCTGAATTACAGAGGCACCAGCCTTTACTTGCACATCAATGTATTTGACAATTAATTCAGCTAGATCATTTAGAAAATCATTCCAATTATTTCTAATCATGAATGATTTGGTACCTGGAGATTCCCTAACATACCTGCCCTCAATTACATATGTTGCTAGAGTGAATGGTGCGCCTGTAAAACCAATGACCGGAACGTCTGTCAGGTGCCTTATCTCTTTTATCTGTTCTTTAATAAACCAAAGCTCATCACCTTCCATGCTTTGAACCTTTATTTTAAATTCTTCCGGTTTTATGTAGCCTTTGATCATGGGTCCGTTGCCGACTTCATATGAATATTCTAACCCTGCTGCTTCAAGGGGAGTGACTATGTCAGCAAACATTATTGCTGCATCAACGTTTAGCTTTTCAACTGGCTCCAAAGCTATCTTTGATGATTTTTCAGGGCTTTTTATGATTTTTGAAAGGTTACTTTCTGCCATATATTTAGAAAACTCTGGCATGTGCCTGCCAGCTTGCCTCATGAACCAAACAGGTACGTGGTCCTGAGTTCTGCCATTCAGGGCATCAATTAATGTCCTGTTCATGCTTTAATGCCTCAAATGAAGAATCAAGGGCTGAATTGAGCCTTTTAAGGTCAGTCGCATCATGTTTTGTGGTTAAAAAACAGCTTTCATAGGGTGATGGAGGGGAATATATACCATTTTCAAGCATAGACCAGAAGAATGGTGTGTAAAGTTCCTTCCTGCTTCTTAGCACATCGTTGAAGTTTTTAACTGACTCAGCCGTAAAGAATGTGCTAAACATGGATCCAATCCTGTTCACTGTAATATCTATTCCGTACCTGTTTGCCGCAGTTCTTATCGAGCTCTCTATTTTATTTCCATAATTTTCCAGCCTAATATATGTCCCTTTATCAAGTTTAGACAATACAGCCAAACCTGCAGCAGCGGCAACCGGATTTCCTGCAAGAGTTCCGGCTTGGTAAACTGGGCCCTCTGGTGCCAAATATTTCATTGTTTCCGTCCTTCCGGCAACGGCGCCAATGGGGAAACCTCCTCCAATTATCTTTCCCAGAACCGTCAGGTCAGGATATATATTATAAAGGCCCTGTGCTCCTCTAAATGAAACCCTAAAGCCCGATATGACTTCATCGAATATAAGGACACAGGAATTTTCATCACACTTTTTTCTCAGGTTTAAAAGAAATTCCCTTTCAGCTGGTACAACTCCCATGTTGCCAGCCACGGGTTCCACGATGACAGCTGCAACACGCCTTCCTTCAACATCCATAAAATTTTCAAACGCATTTGAATCATTATATGTTAGCGTAATTGTATCTGAAACACACCCTTCAGGCACACCAGCAGAAGATGGCATGCCAAGAGTGGCAAGTCCAGATCCAGCCTTCGAAAGCACAACATCTGAGTGCCCATGGTAGTTTCCTTCAAACTTAACTATGAGCTTTCTTTTGCTGAACCCCCTTGCAAGCCTTATGGCGGTCATGACAGCTTCTGTCCCTGAATTTACCAATCTAACCTTTTCAGCTGACTTGATACTGGAGGATATCTTTTCAGCCAGTTCTAGCTCATTTTTGGTTGGAGCACCGAATGAACTGCCATTCAATATTGCGCTGCGAGACGCTTTAATCACATCCCTATCAGCATGTCCAAGCAGTATGGCACCCCATGAGCAGACCAGGTCTGTATACAAGTTGCCATCAGCATCCCATATCCTGGATCCCTTTCCCCTGCTTATGAACAGGGGCCCTCCACCAACGCTCTTAAATGCCCTTACCGGGCTGTTGACACCCCCCACCATTACCTTGAGTGCCCTTCTGAACAGGGCTTCACTTTCCTGATAATTCATTTTAACCTCAGCAATTTAGCAACCTTTTCAGCATAATATGTAATTATTATGTCGGCCCCGGCTCTCTTTATCGAATAAATCAGCTCCATAACCACATCATCTTCGTTGATCCATCCGTTGAGGGAGGTGCTCTTTATCATGCTGTATTCTCCGCTTACACTGTATGCGGCAATCGGCACATTAAATCTACTCTTAGCCAATGATATGAGGTCCATATAGAACATTGCCGGCTTTACCATGACTATGTCGGCCCCCTCCGCAATGTCGAGTTCAATTTCCCTGATTGCCTGCCTTCCATTTCTGTAATCCATCTGGTAAGTTTTCCTGTCACCGAAGGCAGGCTTTGACTCAGCTGCTTCACGGAATGGACCGTAGAGTGCTGAAGCAAACTTTGAAGAATAGCTCATTATAATTGTGTCATTCAACCCTGCATCGTTCAGCGCTAGCCTTATGGCCTTTACCTGGCCATCCATCATTGAGCTTGGCGCAACAATGTCGGCTCCCGCTTTAGCATATACAGTGGCTGTTTTTGCCAGCACTGGAAGGGTAAAATCATTGTCCACCTTTCCCTCACGAACTATACCACAGTGGCCGTGGCTGGTGTACTCACACAGGCAAACATCAGCTGCAACAACAGCTTCAGGGTATTCAGTCTTAATTTTCTTAATTGCAAGCGGAATTACCCCGTTTTCATCGTAGGCTTGGGTACCCATTTCGTCCTTAATATCCGGAATTCCAAACAGCAAAAAGGACCTTATGCCTAGGTCCATTGCCCTGCCAACACTTTTGACAGCCACATCAGCTGTCTCTCTGTTGATTTCAGGCATGCTCTGTATTTCCTGACTCTTCCCTGTGCCCTGCATTATGAATATTGGAAGCATCAAATTGTATGGATTAATCGATGTCTCAGCAACAAGCTCTCTCATGCTTTTGCTTGACCTGAGCCTCCTTTCCCTTATATATGGAAAAATATCAAATTCGCCCTTCATTTTTGAGTTCACCCAGCATTGCAAATAGTGAACTGTACGTATAAGCTTTGGGTATGTCAATGACTCTATAGCCCAAATTTAATGCAGTTTTTTTCGTCAGCGGCCCAATACATGAAGCAATTACATTGTTCTTGAAATCTTTAATTCCTGAAATTGTAAGGCGTTTCTCAAATCCCTGCACCTCTTTTGAGCTTCCAAATATTATTAATTTAGCGTCTTCAATTCTGCTCCTGCTCAATGGCCTGTTGACAAACGATGTGCGATAAAGGTTAAGCCTACAGGTCAGTGCACCTCTTTCTTTCAGGATCTTTTCAGCCATATCGTTGCCATCTTCGCTTCTCGCCAACATTATCCTTGAACCCTGGCTTACCGGCAGCTCTTTTGCCAGCATTTCTGTTGTATATTTTGATGGAGTAAAGTCGACCCTGATTCCATATCTTTGCAAAAATTCAGCGGTTCCAGAACCAACTGCCGCAACTCTAGCTTCACCAAGTATTCTTGCCAGCCTATTTATTTTGATAAAAAATGAAGCAGCTGTTGATGAACTAAATACGACCCAGGAGAATTTTTCACCGTAAATACAGGAATTCAATTCGTCTGAAACATCAAGGGGCACAATTTTAAGTGCTGAAACAAATACTGGATCGAAACTGTTATTTTTAGCCATGGCTTTTAGCCTTGTGCAGTTCCTTTTAATTGATGCAATGACTACCTTCAATTAAGCAGTCTCTCCGCCAGCTCATTGCCAGCCATTTCTGCTTCATTTATACTTCCAGTCAATACTGAAAACCTGATGGTATTACCTGATGCCATGAACCCTTTCAGATATATTGTTGTTCCGTAATTTTTTATAAATATGCCAGCTGGGACGTTGCAGTCTCCACCAAGCCTTTCCAGAAATGCTCTCTCAGTTTTGGCTCTGAGCTCTGCCCATTGATCATTTATAGCTTTCAGTAAAGCAGCAATCCTTGTTCCCTCCCTGGCTTCAACCGCTATTATTCCTTGCCCTGCTGCTGGTATAAAGAATTCAGGATTAAGCCTTTTATAATTGACTTTGGTTCCCAGCCTGATGAGCCCGGCACCTGATAGCACTACGCCATCCATTCCCTGTTCCCTGTACTTTCTTATTCTTGTATCTACATTGCCCCTAAGAGGTCTGACAACGAGGTCTGGTCTATAAAACTTAATTAGCGCCATTCTCCTTGAGCTCCCAGTGCCAATGGATTTACCGGCTTCCATATCAAACAGGTCAGCGCCAGAATCGCTCACTAGGTAATCCGATGGATCCTGTGATATTGGAAATGAAACAAGAGAAAGCCCAAACATAGCTTGTAGTGGAAAATCCTTTAGGCTGTGAACTGCAGCATCAATGCTCCCGTTAGCTATGGCTTCTTCGAGCCTCCTTGTAAACGCGCTCTTAAGGTTTATGTCTGGCCTGCTCGAAAGGTCTCCATCAGTAGTTATTGGCACTATTTTAATTTCATCGCTTGTGGCCTGCAAAAGCCTCTCACTAACCATCTCTGCCTGAATTATTGCCAATCTGCTCGGCCTAGTTCCCAGCCTTATCATTTAAACCCTCACCAAAGAGTGTTCTTATTGTTCCTATTTTGACCCTTGCAGATGCAGGGTCCTTTGGGACTTCAGCAATCGGTTCAAGCATTTTTTTAACTATCCTTTCTCCCATGGTCATTATAACTTTCTCCCTGTCATATTTTTTCTTGTCAATTAGCTTCTCAGCGTTCAATGCCTCTCTCTGAACTATCTTGTATGCCAACTTGTATATTTCTTCGATGCTGCCCTCAAGTTTCCTGAAATATATGTTATAGTATATTCTGTCAGCTGCTTCGTTGAGCGCCCTGTTTATTTCATTGGAATAAATGTACTTGTAGTCCTTCAGCAGGTTAGCCATAAAGTCCATGTCCCATAACTCAAAACCAGAATCCCTTATTTTTGGGTCGATGCTTCTGGGTACAGAAAGGTCAACTAAAAGCTTCAAATTTTCTGGCACGTAACCAGTTAAAATGTAGTTGCCGGCCTCAGTGTTTGTTGCTGAAATAACAACATTAACTGTTTTAAGAACTGAGGGGAGTGAATCGTAACTTGCTATCCTTGCTCCTGAAAGCTGGCTTGGCAGCCATCCCCTTTTGGTTATTATATAGGCCTGATTAACGTGATTTCTGAGAGACATGTAAACTTCCTGGGCAGTACGTCCTGAACCAATAATGGTGACATTGAAGCCGTTGCCCATCCTTTCCACTACTTTGTTTGCTATTATATTGCCTATTTCTTCTCCTTCAGCCCTTATTCTATACAACCTTCTAAGGCTCCAGCTTGACCTTATAACCGAGCTGAAAACAGAACCCAGCACAGACCTTGACAATTTCATTTTCTGATAATTGACCATTACTGACTTGATCTGATGAATAATGCCTTCCTCCCCGGGAAGCAGGGAATCCATGCCAAGTGAGACAAGCAGTAGGTGCCTGACAGCTTCCTGGCCAGTCATATAATAAATGGAACTACTGTTAATCTGACCTTTAAGGTGATCATCTATTGTTTCCTTTAATTTAATCACGTTTTCCGACACCGCATAAAGCTCCACCCTGTTACACGTGGAAAGCAAAAGCACCTCACCAAAAATATTATTGACATTGTTGGCATCAATCATTTCCTGTAATAGATATTGCATCCTTTCCCTTTCTACTACAGTGGATGTTCTAAACGATGAACCATACAGCAATATTTCATTTGTTCTGCGGTAAAGCATTTGTTATTAATAAGATATATTATAAATTAACTTATCTGTTATTTGGCTGTCCTTCCCAGAGCCTCCGCTTGGTTTCATATTCATCAATTCCGTATATTGGTTTAGCAGGGTTACCAACAACAACTGTTTCAGGTGGTACATCCCTTATCACAACAGACCCCATTCCTACAACTGATTTTCTGCCAATTTTCACACCAGCCTTTATGACTGATCCTCCTCCTATAGCTGCAAAGTCATCCACCTGTACCCCAACCATTCGGCTGCTGGGTGGGTAAGGGTCATTAGTGAATACAGCATTTGGGCCCACAAATACATTGTTCCCAATAACTGTAAGGGGAGCAATGTACACGAGACCTTCGATTCTCACATTGTTCCCTATTTTAACGTTGTAATCTACATGCGCAAGAGATCCTATTGATACGTTATCCCCAATTTGTGTGTTATCACCTACATAAGCAAAGTTCCAGATCTTAACGTTCTTCCCCATCTTTACATTTTTACCGATAAAATTTATCATTGACATGTATTTTTATTTAATGCCGAATATTTAAAAACTTTGCACGATGTTGAATATTTTAATCGCTAGCTGTAATTTTATTCTATTAAAGTTTTTATAATACAGCATAGGAGATAATTGACGATGTGCCGCCGTAGCTCAGATTGGTAGAGCGGCTGTCCAATAGGGGCCGAAGCTGTTAAACCTGCAGAAACCAGCAGGTCGCCCGTTCGAGTCGGGCCGGCGGCGATCTTCACCAAAATATTTTTAAGTCATATTTCATATTGTTGATTCGCCTGCAGGTGGGATGAGCTCAACCTGCCCAGCAAAGGCGCAGGACCCATAAACTGAGGGGGGACGTGGTCTAACACGGCAGGACGACAGGCTCCAGAAAGATGACATAAAAAAGCTTACTGACTCCAGAATGATGTGTTTCTGGAGCAAGGAGAAACCTGTTGGTTGTGGGTTCAAATCCCACCGTCCCCATTAATTTTTATGGAATACAGATAACAGAAAAAACTTTACCTTTTGGTCTTATATATACTATAATGGAAATATTAATCCTTACCAACTAATTTAATCTCTTTAATAGATTCAAAAGAACTTTAACAATCTGGTTTTAGGATTACGCTGTTTACCTTGATTTATTCTATCCTTTACTTTTCATAAAGCCATTTTCGATATACCCTTACTCATGATATCTTTAGGCCTCAATGATAGAACCCATTGTTTGAAATCTTCAACATTTACGTATTCTAAATAATAAGGCTCTGCAATACCAGAGAGGTTATCTTCAAGGTTATTGGATTCCTTCTCAATATATATATTATTCCAATCAGAAATGATTTTCGCGCGAAATCCTTCATTATCAGCGTTATATAATTAAATATTGTGCTAATGCTTCATCCAATGAATGCCAGTATTCATATGAAGGCAAAACCAGCAATCTATCGCTGAAGTGGCTGGGTAACAACTAGAAATGAAGGCGGTATACCACAAACGAACCTATGATCAGCTTTAAAGTAACCACCTTAGGGCTGTTAGGATATCAATGTTTTTAAATAGAATATTTTCAAACGTTTCCTGATCATGCACATTAAGGAAAAAAAGAAACAAAATTTAAGCCCAAATGCAGTTTATGAACAGGAAAATTTCAAGTACAAGCACAAAAAAATATAAGTTCATTTTTAAATTTTAAATCTTAAAATAATTTCATGTTCAGGTCAGTACTTATCAGGCCCTCAAATGTAACTGGCAGCGCGTATTTAACTAAATGGGGGTTCCTTCCTGTCCCTCTCGGCATATTACAGCTGGCTGGGTGTCTCCTTTCAATGAAGAACAGTGTAGTAAAGGTAATAGATATGGAAGCTGACAGCACGAAGGACGTGGACAGTGTCGTTGAAGAAACGCTAAAGTTTAACCCCGAGCTTGTAGGCCTGACTTTGCACGCTACAGCAGCCCATAAAACTGCTACAAAAATCGCTAGAAGGGTAAAGGAATTAAGCCCCAGAACAGTAACGGTTGCAGGCGGCCATCACGCCACATTTTTGCCTCATGAACTTCTGAGGGATGGGTTTGACATTGCTGTAATGGGGGAGGGTGATTACACAATAATGGATATAGCTGAAGCGATTCAGATTGGCAGCAGCCTGAGTGTTGTAAAGGGGATAATGTACAGGAAAGGAGACGGCAGCTTTGTAAGGACAGCGAGACGTCCACTCATTGCCGACCTTGATGCTCTTCCACTTCCCGCTTTAGATTTGGTGAACAAGGAGCCATATACGTTCAGGACGTTTGGGGATAAGGAAAGGGTAACATGCATAGAGACATCAAGGGGGTGTCCATATGCTTGCGACTTCTGTTCAGTTACACCCACATGGGGGAACAAGTGGAGGAACAAATCTGTTGACAGGATTCTAATGGAGTTGGATATGGTAAAAAGGCTGGGATACAATTGGGTCTTCTTCACTGATGACATTTTCATAGTTTATCCAAATGTAGCTCAGCGCAGTATTCTATTTGACAGAATGATAGAAAGGGATTACGGGTTAAAATTTATAGTGCAGATGAGGGCTGATGTTACCGCCAAGAACCCGGAGCTCATAAAGAAGGGCGCACAAGCAGGAATGTCTGTGGCATTCCTTGGCATAGAAAGCGGTAGCCCCGAAATATTGAAAAAAATGCATAAGGGAATCCTGACATCATCGGCTGTAGTTGCAGTGAGGACACTTTCCCAGAACGGCATTATAGTTCTAGGTGGCATGATGCTTGGTGCACCATATGAGAGTCTATCAGAAATGATAACAACAGTGAGGTTTGCCCACAAGCTTGCAGATGTTGGGCTTGATGCGGTGCAGTTCTCTCTTTACACACCACTGCCTGGTACTAGGATATTTGATGATGCGATAAGGAATAACCAGCTTTTTACTCTTGACTGGGATAGGTATGATCTACTAACGCCAGTAATGAGAACAAGAGTTCATCCTGTGATAACCCAGATTATGCAGGCTTGTGGCAATTATTCATTTTATATATTAAAGTACATAAAAGGAAAGCTGTTGAGAAGGAAGGAGATCGGGCATAAGGAAAAGTTGGTAAAAAACGCTACAAAATTTATATTTGACATGATGCCGGAATATCTGAGAGACATTCTGGCTTTTCCAGGTGTTCTTCTCAGGACAGCAAGAGAATACAACAATAGGACAGTGCTTACAAAGGAAAGGGTTCAGGAAATTCTGCAGTTATCTAACACTATAATATATGAAGAGGTAGGTGGCAAGAATCCCTACTTTATGATCAAAGAGTCCTAATACATAGTTTGTATCCTACACCACAGGCCCGAAGAAATCCTGTATTCTTTCACGATTTAGCCCGTTGTAAGGTTTTTAACAACTTTGGGGGTTAAGGAGGTGAAGGTCCTCTTCCGTGACAGTAGATCAAAAATTTTTATTGCAGGATGGCTGTTTAGTGTATGGATACTATAAACAGCATCCTGCGATCTAACATTAGTAACAAGTACTTACTTATTATATGTTTATGAGTCGATCGACAAGCCTATGAATATAAAGGCTCGAGATAGCGAAAAGAGAGTAATAGTTCTTTCTTCAATAATGAACTCTTATGTTGAGGGTACTGCTTCATCCATTAATGTATGCGGACAAACTGTAAGGAACAACCTAAAAGAGCAGGACCCAGAGCAAGTTCTAAAGTACAATGAAGAAATATTAAAGAAAGAAGATGAGGGAAATGGGAGCGTTCAAAAAACCTGTCATCGTTGCCATGGACTGGCACGATATAATGTTCTACGGCGATGTTAATGCTGAAGGAGTAAAAGTTACTAACTAAGCATAAAAACGGCACTAAGTGGGCTTATCAGTTCGCAACCGCAGCTGTTGTTATAGGGGATGAAAAGTTAACAGTTGCGGTTATACCTGTAAATAACGAAAGTAGGGTTGAACACGTGATGAGGCTTTTATCCAAGGTGTTTGAGCTTGGCATAAAGGTGAAAATTTTGCTTTTAGATGTAGGATACCGTTGATATAATAAATTACCTTGACGGAATAAATTTCATAATGAGGGCAAAAGGGAAGTTCAAAGAGGGGGATAATTTAATTTACACAACATACAGCAAGAGGAAAAGGCCAGAGGAACAGGCAACTGTTGTTAGGATAGTAGCTATTAAAGGCAGAAACGAGCTTTTAGTTTTCGCAATAAACACCGAAGCCTAAAGCTATAAGAAGGATATTCAGAAAGAGGTGGGCTATAGAGACTTCGTACAGGATGATAAACCAGTTTTTGCCAAAGACAACGTCAAAGCTTTACAGCTTAAGGAAGCTTTGCAGTGCTTTTATACAACATCTGGGTTTTTATGAACTACAAAAGGTAACAGTTCAGTATGTATGTGAAGTTTTTATTAATAATTGAAGCGTTAATCTCTAACATATACGTTACAATCTTCAGATAGCTTTTATTTATTTTAAACATAATGAGATAACTAACTTTACTAGCTTAAACCATGCGTTATTTTTGGATTAAAGCGCTATTTTTATAGTATAATAATAA
>Ga0080003_1000490_pt1 | contig 26371 bp, 25 predicted proteins | sample JossMetagenome_FD_69206 | JGI IMG/M metagenome (GOLD analysis project Ga0080003, IMG submission 69206) | Hot spring microbial communities from Joseph's Coat, Yellowstone National Park, USA - JC2_E (SPADES assembly) (version 2) | ecosystem: Environmental > Aquatic > Thermal springs > Hot (42-90C)...
CTTAGGGACCTTGGCGTATCGAAGAGTTGGGTTAGGATAGCGACCCGTATAACAAATCTGCGGCAATTTAACGAACGGTTGGAAAGGTGCGGTATTGATTGGGAGAACAAGGCAGTGAGGTATGAAGTCGTTAAGGAGATCGAGGACTTGCTGAGGAGGATGGGTTGGAGCGAGATCAAGATGTGTGAGGAGTTGTGGCGGTTCGTTGGTGTTGATGTTGACGAGTTTAGGAAATACGGCATAGAGCCGTGTAGTTGGCTAAATGGTCTTAAGAAATTGGGCAATCTAAAGAATCCGTACTGGTTCGGGTTAACTAGGAGTGACTTGGTAGTTAGAAGACGTGGAAAGTGCGTTGAGCTAATTTTGGGAACTACAAATTCCATAGATGCGATATTCTTCGCAGAGATATTAAACACGGTTAGGACACCAAGCCTAAAAATTGAGTGGAAGAGAGGAGCACCGGCCGCGAAATACGTATCCAGATCGATCGTTTCATCATTCTACATAGCCTTAGGCGTTGATGAATGGCCTTGGTCAATCGAGCTTGACGTCAATGAGCTCGAGAGAATACTTAACAGTCTCAGTAATGAGGAGTTGGCAATGTTCATAGCGGGGTTGTTAGACGGGGATGGGGATGTGCTGTTTAAATATAATAAGTTGAATGAAAATGAGACAGTGCAGTTTAAACATAAGGGTGTTTTTGTGGCAATTGCGGCTTGTCCAAAGAAGACAAACCTCGATGTGCTGAAGAAGGTAATTGCCGAGAGGTTCGGCATCATTGGTAATATCTACTCTAGAACTGATGCCGATATCAATGTCTTGGTATTTTACGGCAGAAATGCCATTAAGCTACTTAGGCGCATTGCTAAATACATGCACCATCCACTTAGGAGGTTGAGAACTGAGCTGATCTTAGCGTATTACGACGGCAAGATAAGCCGCGAGACGCTCATAAAGCTTTACAAACAAACAGAGTACAGGCGCGGAGAGCCAGATATCAAGCACAACCACGCCGTAGACGCGCTTACCCAAGCGGCCCCACAAACCCACACCCACGGGGTTGCTTCACCAAGGCACTTAGAGATGCTTGTGTAAACACCGCTTGGTAACGAGACGGTTCTAGAATATTATTTTATTTTTCGTTCCGTGGCAAAATTTTGCCATGAATCAACCCTACAGTAATCAAACAGGTTAATTCTTGATTCTGGCTGTGGTTTTGTTTGTTTTTGTTTTGTCGGTTTCGTGGTTTGGTCTTCGAATACTTTTGTTAGGTGTGTTTTGCCAAACTCAAGTAGGCTTCGGCACAAAGTCTCGATACCCTAATTACCCCATTAAATCAACCCATCACACCAACCACCCATAAGCACGCAAAAAATCATCGAGAGAAAACCTAAAACAAATGTATAATACATAAATAAGTCTCATCAACAGGAAGTCACGGGAGGGCACTTAACTAATCCGTTATCTTAACAAACATCATGCCGGAAACCACGACTTCCTCAATAACTCCGTCATTCAATAATTGATTATACACTAAATGCCAGTTATTTGGAACGCGACTTGCAAGCCAGTCCTCGAATTCAGGCTTGGGGATCATGCCATGGATCCTCTTTCTTATCTCATCAACAATCATTTGGAGATTTAGTTTACTATCTCCATTGTCCTCTGAACCATTATTCCTCCCCTTACCATCCTTCCTAGCCACAAGGCTCTCGCCAGCTTTCCTTCTTATGTAGAACGTGTTATCTAATGTGCTGTACATGACCTCAAAAAGCCCCGACCTACTTAATTTATTGATCATATCTAGATCTATCCTAATCCCTAGGGCGTCCTCGATCTCCTCAATGCTCACCCACCCATCGCCAACGATCCTCACTAATTTCCTGAGCATGTCATCATTAAGTAATAATGAATTCACGCTAGAACAAAACTGTGCCCATATAAATCTTAAATAATTAATTTAAAAAAGGATTGATAATGGCAATAGCATTCAAGACGCCTGTAGTCATCGTGCTAGGTAGGGTTGGTAATGAGTTAGCAACCTGGAGCGCCAATGAGGGAGTATCAGTGTTGGGTAATGTGCTTGGTATCGAATTGCTCGAGGAACTCAAGGTGGAGAAACAAATAACTGGGCACCTCGCCATCGCCTCCTTTGGTCAGTACATAATTAAGGCTGTGGATATGGGTAGTAGGTATGGATCGTATACATTGAGTGGAGATGCACTCGTTAGAATACCCAGCAGGGGTAATGTGGACCTTAAGAGATACAATGATTGGTTCACCATAAGGAACACATTCATACTAATTGGGGATCCGGCTTCAGGCTACGTTAATGATTACTATCCAATAATTTGTCCATACAGGGTTGGTGATACCCTATTCATCAATACTGGATATACGAGTGCCAGTAACGTTAGGGTTATATTGACTATCCTGGGCTTATTACGTAATTACGCCAGTGGTGGTAGCATAAGTGCAACGTGCATGTGTAGGATACCATCAATGCCCCTGGAGGTTGCATTAATTATTAGTAACAAGTACTTACTATTCAGGACATACATGAATGAGGCACGCACAACGCCTGGCAATAAATACCTAGTGTTACTGACGAAGGGCGGTAACGTGGTTAGTAAGTACTCAACAAGTAACGAACCACTCAACTTAGTAACTAACCTACTCAACGAAATTAGGAATCTTTAGTGAAGCTAAGAATTATTAATTTAACTAATTCACATAACATGTGAGTATAAGCACGGGATTTGAATTCGTCGCGGACAACGTATTACCAGTAATAAGGAGTTTAGTGGCTAAGAAACTCCTGGAAAGTGGGTATAGTCAATTAAGGATTGCCAGGGTACTCGGCATAACACAACCTGCGGTTAATAGGTACGTAAATAGGGATATCAATGAATTAATGAGTAAGGTAGAGGCTCTCGGCATTGATAAGGATTGGTTGATGAAGGTTGTTAACAATGTTGTGAACCTTGTAATTAGTAATAAGGAGTATGATGCTCTTGAGTATTTAACAAACACGATAACCATGGAGCTCGGCTCGTTGAGATTTTGCGAAGCCCATAGGAAAGTTGTTCCATCATTACCAATTAACTGTAATGTATGTTCCATATTATTAACGGGTATTACGGATTCAGTACTGAGGAATCTCGAAAAAGCCCTATCAATACTTGAGCTACACCCCGAAATTCGGGTTTTAATGCCCAGGGTCCTCATGAACATAGTTGAGGCAAAGCCCGGCGCCTCTGATGAGAGAGATGTGGCTGGTATACCCGGTAGGATTGATGCCCATGATGGCAAGGTGATAATAGGTTCGAAACCCATGTACGGTGGTAGTAAACACCTCGGTAGATTAATAGTTAGGTGCATGAGCGTTAATCCCAGGTACAGGTCGGTTATGAGCATAAAGTATGATGAGACAGTGGAGCAAGCCCTAAGGGAGTTAGGGATGCACTATACAAAGGTTGGACCTCATGAGAAGCCTAGTGAGGACGAAGTTATTAATTCAGTGGCGAATTCCCTAGGTGCCAACCCAACGCTTGACGCTATTATAGACCTCGGTGGCTATGCCTTAGAGCCAGTCACCTACATATTCGGGTTTGACTCGGTCGACGCGGTGCTAAAGGTTGTGAAGATCGCCTCCACCATAACCTCATCAACGCGTAACTCACCTCCTTAACTTACTTACTAGGTAATTCACTATATGCACGGCTGGGTTTATGCCAGTTGCCCTTTTGAAACCTTGCCATGACATTGTGGGGTTAATCTCAAGTATGAAATAACCATCCTTTGTCTCGGCAATATCCACACCACCATAATCAAGACCCAGAACCTCGATGGATTTCAAAGCCAACTCACGGAGCTCACTCGTTACCTTAGCGTGTTCGGGTTTAGCGCCCTGCGCCACATTACTCTTCCACGAAACACCCCTCCTGAATTCAGCGCCTATGACCTCATTGCCGACAACAACCACCCTGTAATCACCGTTTCCAACCTTATCGAGATATCTCTGAACGTATATTGGCTTGTTGAGGTTAACCAGGTAACTGAATATGTGCATTGCAACATCGGCATCATCAACCTGAAACACACCAAAACCCATCGCACCCCTAATTTGCTTAACAACAGCCTTACCAAACTCCTTAACGACGTTATATCCCACGAACATGTTCTCACTAACCACGGTGTCTGGGACTGGTAAACCGTGCTTTGCAAGAAGCATTAATGATGAAAATTTGTCACTGGCGATTAACCAGTTCATCACGGGGTTCATTACGTAAACCCCACTTAACTCAATCGACCTAATAACCCAGAGCCTATGTGAAAACTGCTCAAAATCCTTAATCACACCTATATGCCGTAATACAGCACCTGCTATGTTAATCTCCTCATAGTTAGATCTACCAACCAATTGATAATAACTAATACCACCCCTACCCAACCTAACACCAACCATGTCGATATACACCCTCCTCACCCTATGCCCAAGGGATCTAATCGCATTCTCTAAGTCAACGACATCCTCAGGGTTGTACTCAACCTCGTATGGCCTAATTATGCCTATATCCACAATGCCAATTGGGCGAAGTGGCTTTTTAATCTAAACCTCCCACAGCATTATAATTAATGCAGAAATCACTATAAGTATACGTAGAGTAAACGTTTACCTACTCAATTTTTAGCTTATCTAAATTGATAGATGCAGGAATAACACCCTTCCTAAATCTCCTTTCATCGGTATTTATTGGTCTTGTTGCATCAATACCCATCTTCGTTGTTATGCCCTGTACTGGATCTATCGCCACGGGATCTAAAGTCGAGCCCCTCGCATATTTAATAAGTACTAAATCCTCATCTGCCCTGAATCTCGTTGCGATGGCCCACTCAACATCACTTGGGTTATCTATATCTATATCGTCGTCAACCACGACAACGTACTTAAGGCTCGGATGCGCTGCAAAGGCAGCCATTATTGCATTCTTAGGGTCACCATCGCTCTGCTTCTTAATGGATACTACAGCATGTAACCAGCCGCAACCTCCATCTGTTAACCTGACAGCCTTAACCTCAGGGACAACATTACTAACGAACTTCCAGATCTTAGCCTCCTTCTCGATACCCATCAATACCCAATGCTCGGAATAACCAGCAACAAGCGCGTGCGCAATTAATGGTGAATCCCTCCTAACGTACACCCTGGTTATCTTAACCACAGGTTGGGTCCTAACCTCATCATAGGTACCAAGTACGTCCATGCACGGCCCCTCACTAACCTCCTCATTAGCCAGTATATACCCCTCCATCACAACCTCAGCATAAGCGGGCACAGGTATACCATTATCTAAAACCTTAACCTCAAGTGCACCGTTAAGTAGGGCATTGGCTACGTTTAACTCAAAGACTCCGAATGATGGTGATGAGGCTGCTGCAACAAGTACTGCTGGGTGAAGGCCCCAGGCAATACCCACTGGCGTGTCCTTACCGATCTCCTTATTTCTCATGTAAATCCTGTAGAGGTGCCTAGGTACAAGCCTAATAACGAATTTATCAGGACCTATCGGCGTTAGCCTATGTATGCTCGCGTTCAGTATTCCATCCTTAACATCCATACCAATGACAACGGCACTGGTTAAGCATGGGCCAGGTTCTAACTCGAAATACCTCGGTATGGGTAATCTAGTTAAATCAACATTTGACTGGGGTTCATAGACTGCATTATTAGTCTCCCTGGGCTTGTACGAGGCTGCGACATCCTCAGCCCATAAAAGCCTTCTATAAAAATCAACATCACCCTTAGCACCAACGGCTCTGTAAACCTTATCCCTAGTATTTACTAAATTACCAACAACATGCACATTATCGAACTCACGAACCCTCACAAACTCTAGAGCCGGACCTTTATCTAACTTCGTAAGTACATAGGGGATTTCATAGTTAATGCTTAATTCATCGTCGACATACCTCAATAAGCCATCCTTCCTGAGATCCATCATGAATTTCCGAAGATCCATTGTGTTCGAAGGAGATTGGGTACATATTAATACTTTATTATTTTATTTTTGTTTTTATCATAAACGTTAGAATTGATATTGAGACTTCAATTTGATTCCGATGCCAGGTGTTTCAGGTACATAGACCTTACCATTCTTAGCATACATTATTGATTTGGGTTCATCAAAGACATCGAATATCCCACTCCTCAGGGGGTTATCCGGTGCCGTGTACTCGATCCACATGGTGCCCGGTTTCGCAGCAACAAGATGGGCGCTTATTACGGGCATTAGGTGCGGTGATACTGGTATGCCATAGGCACGCGCCAAAGCCCAAACCCTAAGCCACTCGGTAATTCCACCGACATGGCCGACATCAGGCTGTACTACATCAACAACCCCTTCCTCAAGCAATAACTTAAAATCATAGATTGTGTGATGCTGCTCACCAGCCGCAATGGGTATTTCACAGGACCTCTTCAGTCTCTTATAACCCTCAAGATTATCGGGATGAACAGGCTCTTCGATCCAGAATAAATCGTATTTCTCCCATTTCCTACACATTCTCATCGCTAGGTTTAAGTCGTAGGTGCCGTTCAAGTCAACCATTAATTTAATATCAGGACCCACAGCCTCCCTAACAGCCTTAATACGCTCAGTGGCCACATCAGGCGATACAGCAGTTAGAGAGCCCCTAATCTTAACTGCGTCGAAACCCTGTTTAACATATTCAAGGGCCTTAGCGGCTAATTCCTTGGGTGGTAGTTGATGGGCAGTGTTTGCGTATGTGGGAACCTCGCTCCTATAACCGCCAAGCAACCTCCAAAGCGGTTTTCCGCTCTCCTTAGCTAATAAGTCCCAAATAGCTATATCAACACCACTAATTGCGTGGATAACAAACCCCCTCCTACCCCACCTCGTAGTCCTTTGAAATACCTCATCCCACATCGCCTCATACTCGGTGGTATCCCTGCCAACAACGAATTTTGATACCACTCTCTCAATAAACGAAGCCAGTAAGTCAGAGAAGTAAACGCCCTCCTTAATGTGATGATAATCAGTAACATATCCAATACCCTCAGTACCATCCTCACCAATCACCTTAACCAGGACCATATCATTGGCAGAGCCGAAATCTGGGATTTCAAGGCCGGCTCGATAAACTTTAACCCTGATTTCCTTAATCTTCACAGTCTTAGTAGCTTTACTTTAACCTATATAAGTTTTATAACTTTATTAAGAGCATTCACCTTACCCTCACTTGTTCAAATATTGTATACCCGCACTTACCGCAGGCCCACCTGGGTACGGGCACCTTGTGGTAAGCCATCACTGAACCGCACCTTGGGCATATTCTCCTTAGGAACTTTATTGTACCCTTTTCATAATCCACCTCATACCACGTATGCGCCCTCGCCTTAACCTCCTTTGGCATCCAGCTTCGATATTCGCAAACGTTTTTAAGATTTTCTTCAATACCTCACATCTTGGATATTAGGTAGAGTATTGTTACGGCTATTACGTTGATCAAGGTCATAACCATTATGGGCAAGGACACCAGAAGGCCCAGCCCATTTAAGGCCCAGATGTAGTAGATGAAGGTCATGAGCACGCTTTCCGCCATCAATATGCTGGATAGCGATATCAACATCTTACCCAACCTGGTGAAGCCTATACCTAAATAATTCCTTATTAGTAATGCAGTAATAACTGCCTGTATTATCGACGCGGCTATGTCTATGTACCACATCACATGCATCATCCCTCACCTGCCTCATTAAGCCCTAATATTCTTACAACATTCTTAAGTACATCCCAATTCTTTTCGAGCATTTCGCTTATAAAGTACGGGGCACCGTAATCTCTACTCATTCTAACTACCAATCCGTTCCTCTCGAGGACATCTAGGTGGTGAATCACTGTCCTGTAATTTACATTAAGTAGCCTGGCTAACTGATTAGGGTTCATGGGTCTTTTCTTAAGGAGGAGTAAAATTCTTAGGCGCATTTCACCACCCCTACTTCCACCCAACAACCATATTAGTATTTTCCTTAAATCCCTATCATACTCAACCATTAACTCAACAACATCTATAATCGCTAACTTAAAAGTCTTAACATCCGCATAACTCAATCTAACCATACTAACACGTGTCTGTAGACTTTATGATTTATAAAGAGTTGATCGATGTGCACATTGGAGATTTGTAAGAGATTTGTAATAAAAGTGGAGAGATACTGAAAATCCCTTATTTAATACCTTGAGCACCACGGACCTGATGAATGCAAAAACAATAGGAATAATAGTGGGGGTCGTGGTAATAGTAATAGCTGCGGTGGTAGCTGCGATAATGCTGACGACAAAGCCTATGGCAACGACTTCACCTATGTTGTCAGTATCAGCTGCACCAGGGTCAGGGGTTCCTGAGCTTTATAAGGAGGATAGTGTGTTGGGTGTGTTCTTTAACTTCCTTGATGGGATAGCGATTGAGTCGCCAAGCGACGTACTACCCTTCCTATCGTCAAGCTTCACAGCACAAATAAGCGGTGTACCCTTCCCAGGAACCTACAACTATCAAACATTCAACTCAACCTGGTTATCCAACTTCTTCAGCACCTATGAAACGGTTTACTTCTACACCACGGCTTTACCAACGGTCATGAAGGTGGGTAACGACACATTCCAGGTATCCGCCGTTGTTCAGTACTTCGTTGCACCAACGAACGACCCAATATACCTACAGGTCTTCAATGCTTCAGTAACCGCCACCATACGCATAGTGAATGAAACACCATTAATAACCCAATTAACGTGGATCGGTAATGAGTTACCACCGTCTGCTGTGATAGCAGGCTATCCATCGCAGCACGCGCTAGAGGCCAATGAAGCCCTGGAGACGTTCCTATGGCAGATAAATAGCATGGCAGCTGAGTTCCCGCCGAGCACAATAGCCCAATACTTCGCTTCATCAGCTACGTTGAACGTTGAAGGTCAGTTACCGCCTGGGTTAAAGGCAGGCGTTTACAGTGGGTTAAGTAACATTGAGAACTTCTTCAATAGTTGGGATACGTACTTCATCTTCGCCGCCACTTACTCGCAGAACCTACTGCCCAATGGAACAGCTATACCACCCATGGTGTCCATAACCCTAAACCCAAGCGAAGCCGAGGCCACGGTTATGGCTAACGAAACGGTCTTCCTCGGTTGGGTAGCACCGGGTGAGCCTGGCTATCCGGCGTTGTACGACATGCACGTCGACATAGTAGCCTACCTGATGTACAACTCCACGGCAGCCATGTGGCAGATAACCAACGAGACCATGGACTTCACGTTAGTACCGCTGGAAAGTGACACAATGTCTGAGATAGGCTTCGGCGCACCATACTACGGCAACACACCGGCTTTTGTCGTGGTGGCGGGCGAGACCGTAACGGTCAATGCAGCATCTGGTCAAAGCTACACACTGCAGGTTGGTAATATGAAGGTAGTGGTTCCACCAGGAACCTACGCGGAGTTCTCCAACGGTACGATGCTTAGCACCTACAACTTCAGCCTAGTCCTAATGGCGGATTACAACATACCGCCACCACCATACCCAAGCGGCTACGTGCCAATTTACACATTCGCCTACGAGGTTAATGGGTTAATAACGCCAACAATAACCTTCGTTAACGTCAATGGGAAGCCCCAGGGAATACCAGTCTACATATACACGGCACCTGGAAATAACTGGACGAGCTGGACCTGGTTAGGTGGTACATTTAATGGCACAGTCTACATAGGCGGTAAATACGCCTTCATGGATCACTGGACATACTTCAGTAATGGTACAATGGTTACAGCCTTCATAAAGCCCGTACCATGGGTGCTTGAATCACCGCAGTACATGCCCACCTACATCTCGCCATCAAGCATGATGGGTAGTTCAATGACGGGTGGCAGTTCATCATCAACCAGTTCATCAAGTGGCGGTTACGGTTAAGTAGTTGTTATTAAAAATACCTCGTTAAAAATTAAATTTTTCCTTCAATCATTATTTCTAATAATCACCAAAGGGAAAACCATTTAGCGGTTTTATACTCCTCAAGTGTGTCCTGGTAAACCCTCTTTGTCCACCTGGCTATTCTATCCCACGTGTACCACCTAAGTACGGATTCCCTGGCATTTCTCGCAATCCTCATTCTCAACTCCTCATTACTAAGCAGAATCTTTGTTGCCCTCACTATTTCCTCTACGTTGTTAGGAGGCACCTTAATACCATTGTACCAATCCCTAACTATTTCGTCAGGTCCACCGACCCTCGTGGTTATTACGGGCACGCCGGTGGCCATGGCCTCCAGTATCGTTATTCCAAACGGTTCATAGCGACTGGGTAGTATTGCCAGGTCTGAAACCTTTAGTATTGAGTAGAGTGTTTGGTCGTCAACCCTGCCCGTGAAGTAAACCTTACTCCATATGCCCCACTCATGGGCTAGTTCCATTAAGTGTTCCCTCATTGGTCCGTCACCCACTATCAATAATTTCAATTTCCAATTCCAATTAAGCAACTCCCTAAATGCAGCCAGTACAAGATCAGGTCCCTTTTCATAGACTAACCTACCAACGAACGTTATGATCCTTTCGTTAGGCATTGCGTATAAATCCCTAAACCCGGATCTTGGGCTTACCGAATCTATGTAACTAGTGTCAATGCCGTTGGGTATCATTACCAATTTATCCTTGGGAACCCCATGCACCCTAACCACCTCACCAAGCATGTAATTGCTGCAAACAATGACCTTCCAAGCCTCGTACGTAGTCCTCCACTCCCAGGAGTGAATTATGAACTGCTCCTCATTATAAACGCCGCCGCGTCTACCAACCTCGGTTGCGTGTATTGTGGCTATCAGGGGCTTATGAAGTATATGCTTTAACGCAATACCCGCCGGCCCGCTTAACCAATCGTGAACGTGTATGAGATCGAAATCCCATTGATCATACAACCTAAGGGCTTCCTCAATCATCTCCTCATTGAAGTTTAGAACCCAGGTTATGAAGCCAGTGGATCTAAACCTAAATGGATCAACCCTCCTGACATGTACACCATCAACCTCCTCAGAGGCTGGTACACCAGGTAGGGATATGCTTATCACGGCAGTTTCCACACCATTCCTAACAAGGTTCCTCGTAATGTGATAAACATGCCTACCCAAACCACCAATCATGTGGGGTGGCCATTCCCACGAGAGGTGAAGAACCCTAATGCCCACATGCGCCTAATTCATTATCACATTTAAAAATAAGATCTTAAGACCTTATGAAGGATCTAGTGAAATAAAACTTAAAATGAATTTGGTGTGCGAGGATTTATGTGAAGATAGTACTTGTAGCTGTCCCCGGTAGTGGTAAGTCTACAACACTTAAGTATGTCAAGGAGATGCTGCCTGACGTGGCTATCGTTAACTACGGCGATTACATGCTTGAGGTAGCCAGGAGGAATTATGGAATAACCAATAGGGATGACATGAGGAAGAAGCTTCCAGTTGAGGAGTATAGGAAGGTCCAGGAATTGGCTGCGGAGGAGATAGCGAGGCTATCTGGCGATGTCATAATAGACACGCATGCAAGCATTAGGGTTCAGGGAGGCTTTTACCCAGGACTTCCTGACAGGATAATCACGAAGTTAAGGCCTGACGCAATAGTACTCATGGAGTTCGACCCAAAGGATATCTTAGAGAGGAGGTCCAAGGATGTGGGGTTTAGGGACAGGGAGGCAGATACTCCCGAGGAGATTGAACTACATCAACTAGCCAATAGGTATTACGCCTTCGCTGCAGCCAATGCAGGCGAGTGCTCAGTATACATCCTAGACTTCAGGAAGAAACCGCAGACTAGGCCTTTTGAGCATGCCGAGATGGCGGCAAAATTCATTGTAGATCTAATAATGAGGAATAGGTCAGCCACAAAGTAGGGCCTTGCACGTTGATCAATGATTGACGCGTAATATTTAAAATAACAATCCTGCCCCATAGGTCGTATGAAGGCCTTAATAATCGTCGCAGATGACTCATACAAAGGCGAATACTCAATGATGATGCAAGCACTTAGGCAACTGGGTATGGAAGTCAGTACGGGATTGGTAAGTAAGACCGCTAGGGTAAATTTCGACCTAGACCTCACCGAGAATTTTGATGAAAATAAACTTGGTGATTACGATGTCGTTGCATTCATAGGGGGTTACTGGGCTTATTACACCGTTACTGGTAAGGAAACACCGGGTAGGGCTAAGCCGATGGTTAATAGGGATATCTTCGAGAAGTTATTAACGAAATCGGTAAGTGGCGGTAAGAAGGTCATACTGCCCCTAGCGCTACCCGCGTACGCTGCCAAGCTCGGTCTGTTAAAGGGTAGGAGGGCCACGGTATACCCAACCACCGAATTAATAAGCCTATTAAGAAGTAATGGTGTTGAGTTTGTGAATGAGGATTTTGTGGTTGATAATAACGTAGTGACAATGAAGAAGGTTAGTGTTGATACGATAATTAAAGCACTTCGTGAATAATCTTGTTTTTGCAATAAACCCTCTAATCAATGGGCAAATAACTTAAATTGCAGTGCACATCCCTCCTAATCAATAATGGGATCAATGCAGTACAAGTCATTAGAGATGTACGAGATACCTAGGGTAGTGGTGTTTGGACCCAATGCCATAAACAAAGTCCCCGAAATACTCAGTAAGATCAATCTCAATGGACTGAGGGGGCTTATTCTCATAGGACCGCACTTCGGTAAGCATCTACTCGAGAAGATAGGGTGTAGGATTTGCGATGTTGAGGAGATCAATGAGTTAAGCCCTGAGAGCATCATTAATCTCGCCAATAAATATGCGAATACTGCCGACTACATAATAGCCCTCGGTGGTGGTAAAATAATCGATTTTGGGAAGGCCTTGGCACACATTATGAATGTGCCCTACGTATCAATACCCACAATAGCCAGTCACGATGGTATTGCCAGCCCCTACGTATCCCATGTACTCCAGATGGATTTGAATAAGTACGGTATTGGTAAGGTTCACAAGTCCCCAATAGCCATCATAGCGGATACGTCAATAATACTTGAGGCGCCAAGGAGATACTTATTGGCTGGTGTTGGTGAATTGGTGGGTAAGTTAATAGCGGTTAAGGATTGGGAGTTCGCAGTTAGGGTCAAGGGTGAGGAGTTCAGCGAGTACGCTGCTGCCTTAGCCAGGGACAGCGCATTGATAGCTCTGAGGAATGGGGGTAAATTAAGGGTTCATAACGAGGAGAGCGTTAGGATAGTGGTTAAGGCATTACTCGGCTGTGGCGTTGCCATGGCAATTGCGGGAAGTTCAAGACCGTGCAGTGGTTCTGAGCACCTATTTAGTCACGCAATAGACATACTCGCTAGGGAGAAGGGCTTCAGACCCGCATTACATGGTGAACAGGTAGCGTTGGGAGCGATAATGATGGCTTACCTCCACGGAATGAAATGGAGAAAGATAAGAGCATTCCTACAGGGCTTGAATATTCCCGTCACAGCCAAGGAGTTAGGTCTAGATAGGGATATCATCATCGAAGCGCTAATGATGGCACCCAACGTTAGGCCCGAGAGATTCACAATACTAAGTACAGGCCTATCAAGGAAGGCTGCTGAGAATATAGTTGAAACCACAGGAATAGCATAATACTTACTGATGAATGCTGTGTAATCTACCATAAATCCTAAATGCCTGCTTAGATTGTTTTAATTAATAAGTAACCGAACACAAGACCTATTATTATTGATGCAATAAAGCCAATGAGTAATTCACCGAAATACCTCAGGTTTATTAACCTGAATTTATGTGCCGCGCCAACACCAACCAAGCCGAAGGATGTTACAACGGTGATAGGCATCGGTACCGAGTAAAACGTCCCAACCTCCATCGCAATAAATGAAAACAGCTGTATTGTGAACCCCGTCAGAGGACCCAACGTAAATAACCCCGTACTTAACCTATACAGTGTCCTCCAACCAATCAACAAGGCGCCTAGTATGGAGCTTAGGGTTATTATAATGAAACCCCTATAACTAAAGTTGAGTAGTGCCCACAATAGCCCAAGGTTATTTGCACCAAATGAAAATGACAATAGAAAAACAGTGATTATAGACAAAATCCTGTAAATACCGATATACCTAAACGAGAGTCTAGAAAAAACACCCAACGACCTATATAGAAAGTATGAGAGCAACATTACTATTATTGGTAAGGACAACCAATAACCAAGCACAAAAGGGGCATTACCTAATAAACGATTTAGCGCTAATGATGCGCCAACCAGACTTGCGTATAATGAACCCGTTAACGATATTGGTACCCTCATACTCTCGCCAATCACGAATATTGTTACCGTAACTATCATGGCAACCATGGCAACCTCACCACCAACAATATTAGCCCTCATGTACATACCCTGCAACCACAAACCAAGCACATAACCAAGCACAGCAATCAATAAGGCGTACTTATAGTCAATGGACCTAGAACCCACAGCAGCACCCGCATTAGCCGACAAATTATTCCCAGACACCAAAAACGACAACGCAAAGGCTAATACGTAATTTACGAATACCGTAACTGGCATACGTCATCTAACCCATACTTTCCCTCCTTAAAAATACTTCTCTTAAATCATCAATTATTCGTTCAATAAACTATTGCTATTGATCATAATAAATCTAAATATTAAGCAATCTCTAATGCATTATGTATAATAATCATGATCGTGCTTACGGCATAAATATCGAAAGCAAACGTTAAGAATCAAGCATCATCATTCAATAAATTACAAGTAACTTAAGGAATGCACCCAACGATAATCCTCGATATTCTTTATTATATTTAAGTATTCATTTTATTATAAATGTAGTATTTAATATTGATTACTATTCAATAGTTAAGTAGACAAAGTAGTTATTTTAGATGATTAATAGTGCAACCTGTTTAATAAATTGCTGTACCTTTAACGCAATGACATCTGGGAGTGACTCTAATGTTATTGTTACTAGGGTAAGTAGGGATCTTTTTATTCTCAGGTACAACGATTTATTTACCAAGTATTTTGAGGCTTTATGGGAAATACCCGAGGGAGTAACCTATAATTCGTATTTATTGTTGAGCGATAATGCAACTGTGCTTTTTGATACGTGGAAAAGAGGTTTAGAGACTAGGTTTCTTGATGCCTTAAGTTCAATAATTGATATTCGTGATTTAAACTATGTAGTTATTCACCACATGGAACCTGATCATAGCGGATCAATCAAGGCATTGTACGAGAGAAATCGAAATATAACGTTCATCGGGCATCCAATGGTTAATAGAATGATAAGTAGCTTTTACGGAGTTGTACCAAGGTTTAAGGCTGTTAAGGACGGTGAAGTATTAACCATGGGCAGTTATGAGTTAAAATTCATCCATGTGCCATGGCTACATTGGCCTGAGACCATTGTTTCCTACGTTACGCAAATAAACGCGTTACTAACCTGCGATGTATTTGGTGCATATACAATACCAAAATCCGTAGCTCTTGACCACATGCCAAGTGATTATGCAGCATCGATGAGGAAGTATTTCGTAAATATAATAGGTTTCTACAGGGATAATGTTATTAAGAATCTCGATAAAATACTAAATGCGGTAGGTAATAAAATAAGCATGATATTACCATCCCATGGAGCCGTTATTGAAGGCGATGCAGTAAATGAGGCAATAAATCTCTATAGGGAGTTCACACTAAAAACACCTATTGATAGGAGGGTGGTTCTTGTTTACTCCTCAATGTATAGGTTCATTGACCACATTATGAGCTACGTCAACGATACACTACGTAATTGGGGATTCGATGTTGTCACTTATAGGTTCACCGATGATGAGAGGGCTAACATTGGTAATTTACTTGCTGATACCAATAATGCTGTTGGTATTGTGCTCGGCATTTCAACTTACGATACAGAGCCATTCCCATTAATGGACTATGTGATTAACTTACTAATAAAGAAACTGAAAGGTGGGAAACCAATACTTGTGATAACTGATTATGGATGGGGTGATGTGGTATTAAAGCGTATAAAGTCAAGGCTAGAGACGGCAGGTTTTACAATAATAGATGCTATAAGTGTAAATGGAATACCGACAGACAAGGAGCTAAACAGGATAAATATCGCACTACAAAGTTTCAAAGCGTCATTATAAAAACAGAAGGCTTAAGCAAATACATAATATCGTTAAAGCCTAAAAGCCATTAAATGCATCATATAGTTTAACGATATTTAAAGAACATTACCATAGGCACCCACTTGATTATACATAAAATCCCATAATCCATAATCCTAAAGAAAGCCTTAAAAATCAACCACGAAAGAATCAACACGCCCCGGTAGTATAGCCCGGTCTAGTATAGGTGCCATAGGCACCGCTCAAGCGGGCCTGTCGAGCCCGTGACCCGGGTTCAAATCCCGGCCGGGGCGCCATCGAATTTTGTTCTATATTTCTCGGTTTGGATTTGGAAAATTGTTTTTAACTCCGTGGGTGTGGGTTTGTGGGGCCGCCCTCGTTAGGGCTTCCAGGGCGTTGTTGCGCTTAACGTCTGGTCCTCCGCGCTCGTACTCTGTTTGTTCGTAGAGCTTTTCGAACACTTCAAGGCTTATCCTCCCGTCGTAAAGCGCCAAAATCAGCTCGGCCCTCAATCTCTTGAGCGGATGATGCACGTATTCCACTATACGCCTGAGGAGCTTAACGGCATTTTCACCATAGAACGCTAAGACATCGACTGTTTCACGTGGCTCAATGCGGCCGACGATGCCGAACCTTCTGGCGATTATCCTCTTCAGCACATCGATTGCCTTCTTCGGGCAGCTCTTACAAGCCGTAATTCCCACATAGACAGCTCCCTCATATTGCACCGACCCATCTCCATCGATTTCGCCGGCTATGAATTCCGCAAGCCCCTTATCGCTGAAGCCATTAAGTATCTTCTTGAGTTCATTGGCGTTCAATTTAATCGACCAAGGCCACACGTTGGCGCTTAGGTATACGTAGTATAACAAATTGATTGGTTTATGTACGTATTTCATAGACGGCGCTCTTCTTTCCCGCTTAATTTTTAGGCTTGGTGTCTTGATCATGCTTAGTATCTTTAAGAAGAATACGGCATCAATAGCATTCGTAGTATTTAACTCCAACCTGGTTTTATCATCGAGCTCCTTAACTGCCAAGTCACTAGCCCTCAGTCCAAGCCAGTATGGTCTCCCCAAGTCGCTCAGTAGCTCTAAACCGCTTAACCAAGCACACGGCTCTATGCCATACCTCCTAAGGGCATTGACGTCAATGCCAACAAATTTCCACATCTCCTCGCACATCCTAGCCTCGCTCCAGCCGAACCTCTCCCTCAGTAAGCTCTCAATGACCTTAACGATGTCATTCCTCGTCACCTTGCTCTCCCAATCAATGCCGCACTTAACAAGCCGTTTATTTAGGTTCTTCGTGTTCATCCCCAACGCCTCCCTAACCCAGTTCTTCGACATGCCAAGACTCTTAAGCATGCTCAACAACTCGCATATCAACTCGTTATCGCTTACTAGCCATAATTCATGAACCACATCCTTAACCTTGCCCATAACTTCCTTACCAACTACATAGCCATTGTGGCATTGGTTTCGAATCAACTCCTCTATGAACCTCGTGACACAACCCTTGTCTCCATTGTCTAGGCACTTCATTGCCTTGCTTATTAACTCCATTCATGTTTCTATCCTCCCTGCCTGGGTGGGTTGAGGCTGGGAGGCTTCGTCTCTTGTTCCTAGGTTGTTTCTTTGACTCATCGGGCCTTTGCCGTTTTTCGGCGGCCCATTGATTTTAAACCCACCCACGGCAAAGCACTCACCTAGGTGCATAACCAAAGCACCCATGCCTATCTAACTCATTCATGAGTATTTTGGCTACTTCACTGCATAGTTTTGATTCCACGCACTTATTGTAAACGAAGCCCCACAGTTGGCAGTCGCTGCCTTGATACGTCATTAACCATGCTATTACGTGGTTTCCCCAACCCACACCAACGGTTATTTTAACAACTAGGTTTATAAGGCACTACGAAGACCCAACCACCGATCGCTCAAGGCAAATAACGCTTAGTAACATTGCTTACCTGCACGCGGTGTACAACCACGTCAATGCAACGCCAATAATGCACACAATAATAGCAACCACAACAAACACCTAATCACACAACACACCAAAGAAAACCATCGAAAAACTACCAAAAGTAACGCTGACATGAAGATTAGCGAGTTACTTAACCAAGCCCAAGACACGGCCAAGCACAACCACCACAAGAAAACCCCTTTTAGATCCTACCGGGTCCACTAGATAAAATTCCTCGGTTTTTATCCTGTTTATTCGTGTTGCGGCTTTTCATGTTATTTTTATGTGTTTGTAACTTCCGAGCGTTTTTAAGTACGTTGTTTCTTGTTGTAGTTGCTGTATTGCTTCGTTACACTCCTCATCTTTGAGTTGGCATTCTGTTTCTAATAGGAAGTCGTAGCCCCATGGGCTTTGTTTGTTTGGTTTTGAGTAGATCATTGATAGGTTTATGCCCCTCTCTGCGAATGGTTTTAGGGCTTTGTACAGTGAACCTGGCCTGTTCGGTACTGAGAATATGAGGAGGGTTCTATCACCAACATCCGACCTACGCCTTGTTATTACTAGGAACCTTGTGTAATTTGGCCTATCCTCGATACCACACATTATTGGCTTTAACCCACGCGTTTCGGCACCCAACCTGGAGGCTATGGCCGCCCTATTCCTGGCCCCCCTGATCTTCTCGAGGGCCTCCGACGTTGATTGTGTGTATATTATCGATGCCTTGAGCCTCGCCACAAAATCCATGGCCTCGGATATCGCGTGTGGATGTGAGTAGACCTCGGTTATCTCGTCGAGCGATTCGACCCCTTCATTAACCACGAGGCATAGCGATACCCTGTATTCTACGGAGTAATTCACGTAGACGCTCCACTTAATCAATGCATCCATTGAGTCACCAACGACGCCGGCCAGGTTATTCTCTATCGGCACTACACCAAAGCCGCAGTCCCCATTGTACACGCACTTAACGATTTCCTCAACATTCCTCATTGGTATGAACGACTTATTGATCCCAAAGAACCTCATTACAACCTCATGCGAGTAACTACCGCTTGGTCCTAGGTAGGCTATTGGTTCGTTAACGAGGTACTCATTGATTGTATTGATCAATGCTGGTTCACGTACCTCACTAAGTAACTCAGTGAGTAGGGTTGCCTCGATTGAATTAGAGCTCAACATGCCCCTTAACCTGGTCATTTTACTCTCAATATCCCTTACAAGGTTCGTTAGTTCCTGAATTCCAGGTTGTTCACGGTGGTTTAATTATATAGGTTATTTATAAGCATTACCAGCCTATTGACTCAACCAAGTCTCCTAAGGACCTCCTCGGTAAACTCCTCCGTTTTAGCATTACCACCAAGGTCTGGGGTTAGCTTGGCACCTGCGCTTAGGGTCCCTATTACGGCTTTTTCCACGGCATCTCCAGCACTCATATACTTGGTATCCCCAGTTTTCTCACCCCACCACCTGAGCATCCATGATATGCATAGTATGGTCGCCGTCGGATTAGCAATACCCTCACCTGCAATGTCAAAGGCAGCTCCATGAACAGGCTCGAACATTGCCTTATTATCGCCCATGTTTGCTGATGGGGCTAGGCCTATGCTTCCCGTAACATAAGCCGCAATATCACTTAGGATGTCCCCATAGAGGTTTGTGGTCACTATAACGTCGAAGTCCTGAGGCCTCCTGACCATGTCCATAACTGCAGCGTCAATGTACATCTCATTAATTGAAATACTAGGGTATTCCTTAGCGATATCCCTCACCGCACTTCTGAATAAACCATCGCTGACGGTCAAGATATTGGCTTTATGCACGATTGTAACCCTCCTACGCCTATTCATTGCAAGGTTTAGGGCAACCCTGGCAATCCTCTCACTAGCCCTTCTCGTTATAACCCTTAAGGCAACAGCGACATCGTTGGTCAACATGTACTCAGCCCTTACATAAACATCCTCCGTATTCTCACGCACAATGACTAAGTCAACACCATCCCTAACGGCCTTAACGCCAGGGTAATTCCTGGCGGGCCTGATATTAGCGTATAGGTCGAGACCCCTCCTCAACCCAACCACAACATCACCAGCACTCTCACCAACAGGGCCCTTGAGTATCGCGTCCGCGGATTCTATGACGGGCCAGTACCTACTCGGCAAAGCCTCACCATATTTCCTGCGCGCATTATCGCCAGCCTCCACAAACTGTAAATCCACCGTTAATCCATACTTAACAGCCACAGCCTTGAGAACCCTAAGGGCTGATGAAATGACCTCAGGACCTACACCATCACCCTCAATAACAACCACTCTCATCCTGAATGAAGTAAATAATGCACTTAAATGCATTGCCCACCTATGGAGGTTATTTATTGAAATCAAACCTTATAAGGGTTGGATAAGTAATGCTAGGTTTATGACATTATTGAGGGCAGATAAGGAAGGGTGGGAAACACTGGGCGGTGGCATGCTTAGGAAGTACGTAAATGGCGTGAACGTAACCATAGCCCAGTTCAGGCTCGCCAAGGGTTCTGTGGTTAAGCCACACTCACATAAGCATGAGCAGGTATCCATAGTTGTCCAGGGCGTTGTTAAGTTCACGGTTGGTAACGATGTGTACGTAATGAGGGCAGGGGATTTGGTGCATATACCACCTAACACGATTCATAGCGCTGAGGCGCTCGAGGACTCCCTAGTTGTTGATGTTTATACGCCAATTAGGGATGATTGGGTTAGGGGTGAGGATAATTACCTAAGGTCCTAGTTTTAAAATGCTTAAGTTCTTATTACCCTCAATACAATTGATCGTTCTCCATGATCTCCCTTATTATCCGTCTCACATCGCTCTCACTCAACCTAAGACCCATGTCACCCAGCTCCTTAATTCTCCTCAGCACCTTACTCACAATTTCGTCACTTGGTTCCACACCCATGCTCTTGAGGATAAACTCTATCGAATGCTTACCGCTGTGTTTACCCACAACTATCCTGCGATTCATGCCCACGTTTTCGGGACTTATTGGTTCATAAGTCATTGGGTTCGTTAATACCCCATGTACGTGGATGCCTGATTCATGGGCGAAGGCGTTGGCGCCAACTATGGCCTTGTTGGGTGGTACAGGTATCCTAAACAGCTTCGATACGAGGTCTGAGGTCTCCTTAATCTTCTCAAACCTAATCCTAACATTATAATTTAGTAGGAATTTTACAGCCGCCGCCACCTCCTCGAGCGCCGCATTACCCGCCCTCTCCCCAACGCCATTTATTGTCCCATGGGCTTGGTCAGCCCCAGCCTCTATCGCAACCACGCTATTCGCCACAGCCATGCCGAAATCATCGTGGCAATGAACACTCAATAAGTAATTACCTCTAACGTTCTCCCTAACGAACCTCACAAGCCAAGCCATCCTACTAGGCCACATGATGCCTACCGTATCGGCTATGTCCAACCTATCGGCACCTGCATTAACCACCTCCTGGAAAACCCTAAACAGGAACTGCGGATTGCTCCTCGTGGCATCCTCAGCACTGAATTCCACGGTCAAGCCATGGGCCTTCGCGTACTCCACAGCATCTACGGCGGCCCTGACCACCTCATCCCTACCCATCTTTAATTTATACTTCATGTGAATATCCGAGGTTGCTATGAACGTGTGCACGGCCCTCACGTCAGCATCAACGACCTTATCGATATCCTCCCTCCTAGTCCTCGCCAACGCTATCACCTCGGAATTAACAACCTCCTTAGCTATTGCCTTAACCGCCCTAAATTCTCCATCACTAACAATGGGAAAGCCAGCCTCTATTGAGTCAACACCAAGCTCCTCAAGCTTTAGGGCAATTGCCAACTTATCCTCGGGTTTAAGGGCAACACCAGGCGTCTGCTCACCATCCCTCAAGGTCGTGTCTAGGAACCTTACGTATTTACCCCCAGCCCAACCCTTAACTACATCCTCCTGAGCAATCTAACCCACCGTAATTTTAGCCAAAAATACACTATTTAAGTATTTCCCTAGGATATAGATTAGAAATAATTAGCCCATGAGGTGCATTATAATAATTATTCAAGGGAAAAGCTTAAATATTCTATAGTGGATGTTTGTCTGATGAGGTGTCCTATTCTTTACGTATAAGGGAGTCAACGGGCTAAAACCAAGATCGCGGATAATGGGCACATGGTTCGATAACACGAGGAGTAGGTGCAGGGGTGATGATTATGCCTAGGGCTGTTGATTTACTGGCTAGGGAGATGGAGAGGATGGGTGTTGATAAGGTCTTCGGCATAATTGGCGGTCAAATAATGCCATTCTTCGATGCACTGTATAACACTAATATCAAGGTCTATATGTTCAGGCACGAGCAGGGTGCAATACACGCAGCCGATGCCTACGGCAGGGTTACAAGAAGACCCATGACTGTTGTGGTCACGTCAGGCCCTGGCGCAACGAACCTCGTCACTGGGCTTGCAAACGCCATGATGGATTCATCACCCCTAATAGCAATAACGGGCCAAGTCCCAACAGTATTCTTCGGTAGGGATGCCTTCCAGGAGACGGACATAGTCGGTACGTCAATGCCCATAACAAAGCACACGTTCATGGTTAAGAAGCCGGAGGATCTAATCCCCGCGTACAAGGCCGCCTATGAAATAAGTATTGATGGTAGACCCGGCCCCGTCCTAATCGATGCACCCAGGGATGCGCAGTTATCGGAGATTAGGGATTCAGGGATTAGGGAGATGCGGGTGCATAGGAAGATTGTGCCAGAACCAGACCCATCATTAATATCCTACGCACTTAAGCTACTATTAAATGCCGAGAGACCCATCATGCTTGTTGGCGGTGGTGTATGCTGGAGCGGCGCAACGAATGAGGTACTGACCCTAGCTGAGTTAATAGGCATGCCCATAGTAACGACATTACCTGGTAAGAACTGCGTGCCTGGTAATCACCCACTGGTCATGGGACCCGCGGGTATGCACGGTAGGTTGGAAGCGGATGCGGCTTTAATAAACGCTGACGTGATCTTAGCTGTCGGCACTAGGTTTAGTGACAGAACAGTGGGCAACTTCAACGAGCTCAGGAGAGGCAGGAAAATAATACACATCGACATTGATAGGAGCGAGATAGGAAAGAACGTGAAGCCGGAGGTTGGTATTGTTGGTGACGCCAAGGCTGTTTTATCTATGATGATAGGCATGGTGTCCAAGGCCCTGGAGAGAAGGCATGACGATTTCATAAGGTGGTTAAGGAGTATTAAGGAGAGTTATGAGGAGTACAGAAGTAAGGTACCCTTTGAGGGCTTCGCGCCATGGAGGGTCCTTAAGGTGTTGAGGGAGGTCATGCCACCACATGCAATAACGACCACGGGAGTTGGTAGTCACCAGATGTGGAGTGAGCTTCACTGGGACGTTTATGTACCTGGCACGTTCATAACAAGCGCAGGCCTTGGTACAATGGGTTTCGGAATACCCGCAGCCCTTGGCGCAAAGATAGCAAGGCCTGATGTGCCTGTGCTCGATATTGATGGTGATGGGTCATTCCAAATGACGATGCAGAACCTAGCCTTGGTTCGTGAGTACAACCTGCCAATTATAATTGCAATATTCGATAACTCCACATTAATGCTCGTGAGGCATTGGCAGGTTATGCTATATAGTAGGAGGATAATTGCCGTGGACTTCAACGTTAACCCTGACTTTATGAAGATAGCCGAGGCCTATGGGATAGAGGGTGTTAGGCCTAGTAACTATGATGAGCTTAGGGCTTCGGTGGCTAGGGCTGTGAGGAATAATGAGCCATTAATCATCGACATAACAATCGATAGAGAGAGGGATTTCGTGCTACCCTTCGTACCCTCCGGTAAATGGCTTGAGGAGGTTATAATGCCCGAGGGATTTCACGTGAACCTCAGGTACATGGGTGATGGTTATGGGAAATGACTTCTCCATAGAATTAACCATGAGTAATGAGATGAACCCCCTGGATGCCGTGGTTAGGGCTATGAATATCATCCGGAGGGGTAAGATTACTATTAACCACATAATTATTGACATGAGCGATTCCGTGATAAGGATATCCATGGCAGTTAGGGGTGAGGAGGATGAGGTTAGGTGGGTTTGTAATAAGCTTGACAAGCTCTATGATACAGTAAATGTTAAATATATGCCCATAGAATTACAGGTGAATATGGTGGTGATGAGCAATGGCAAAAATATACAAAGATAGGGATACAGACTTATCAATAATCACGGGTAAAACAATAGCTGTACTCGGCTATGGAATTCAAGGTAGGGCATGGGCACTAAATATGAGAGACAGTGGGTTAAAGGTCATTGTGGGAGTCAGGCCGGGTAAAAGCTTTGATTTAGCTAAGCAGGAGGGCTTTGAGGTTTACTCGGTGACTGATGCTGTAAGGAGGGCTGACGTTATTGCAGTGCTTCTACCTGACATGGCCCAACCAAGTGTTTGGCGTGAGGAGATAGAACCAAACCTAAAACCTGGTGCTACCGTGATTTTTGCCCACGGATTCAACATAAGGTTTGGCCTAATTAAACCACCAGCTAACGTGGATGTAGTCCTCATAGCGCCTAAGGCGCCTGGAAGGGCTGTTAGGGATGAATTCGTAAAGGGTTGGGGTGTCCCTGCACTCGTCGCGGTCCACCAGGACTACACAGGCAATGCCCTTAAAACAGCCTTAGCCGTTGCCAAGGCTAACGGTTTTACTAGGGTTGGCGTCATAGAGACAACCTTCGCTGAGGAAACCGAAACAGACCTAATTGGTGAGCAGACCGTGCTTGTTGGAGGCTTAATGGAGTTAATTAGGAAGGGCTTCGAGACAATGGTCGAACTTGGGTATCAACCTGAGGTCGCGTATTTCGAGGTGCTGAACGAGGCTAAATTAATCATGGACCTAATATGGGAGAAGGGATTAACGGGCATGCTCCTAGGTGTAAGTGAAACCGCTAGGTACGGCGGGCTTACCGTAGGACCCCAAGTCATTAATGATGATGTTAAGAAGCGCATGAAGGAGGCTGCAGAGAGAGTTAGGAGCGGTGAGTTTGCTAAGGAGTGGGTTGAGGAATACTCAAGGGGTGCACCTAGGCTTAAGGAGTTATTAAGCCGTATTGAAAAACACCAAATCGAGATTGTGGGAAGTGAACTTAGGAGGATGATGAGGGGTTAATGACTACTTAAGTTATTGAGAGGAATAATGCATATAAATATTTAAAAATAAACCCAACCAATGGGTCTAACACTCACGGAAAAGGTGCTTAATAGGGCATCTGGAAGGTCGGTATCACCTGGTGAGGTGGTTGAGGTTCGGGTGGATTTGGTGGCTTTCCACGATCTAACGGGGTATCATGTGGTAGAGGTTATGGAGAAGGTAGGCAAGGTTAGGATTTGGGACGTTGACAAGTTCGTCCTAGCCTTCGACCACTTGGCGCCACCGCCGACAGAGAGGGCTGCCGAGATTCAGGTTGGCTTGAGGAAGTTTGCCAAGTCCCTCGGTGTTAAGTACTTCCACGATGTTGGTGACGGCATACTACACCAACTGCTTCTTGAAAGGTATGCCTTGCCTGGGCAGGTGGTCATGGCCGCCGATAGCCATACAACCACGGCTGGCGCGATTGGCGCCTTTGCACAGGGCCTGGGTGCGAGTGATATAGCGGCAATAGTGATTACAGGGAGGACTTGGCTCACCGTACCGGAGCCCTTCAGGGTTAAGTTAATTGGTAAGTTTAATCCTGGTGTTTACGGTAAGGACGTAGCCCTCCACATACTCGGTGAATTCAAAGCCGAAGGTCTGAGCGGTAAATCTGTAGAATTCTTCGTAGAGAAACCACAAAACTTCCCAATGGATCACAGGGCTACCGTATCCAACATGGGTACGGAAATGGGCGCTGACGCGGCAATCTTCATCCCTGATGAGGAAACAATCAATTACATACGTAATACCAGGGGTATTGATACTAAACCAATAACGCCTGATTCCGATGCTAAGTATTCCGATGAGTACAATATCGAACTTAATAGACTTGAACCACTCATCGCTGCACCACATAGTGTTGACAACGTCAAGTCAATAAGGGAGGTTGAGGGCTTAGATGTTGACTACGTATTCATAGGCTCATGCACAAACGGTAGGCTCAGCGATATTGAAGCCGCAGCGAAGATACTAAAGAG